>Ga0209188_1000240_pt1 | contig 60016 bp, 57 predicted proteins | sample C_130625_EF_Meta_FD_187307 | JGI IMG/M metagenome (GOLD analysis project Ga0209188, IMG submission 187307) | Freshwater microbial communities from Lake Croche, Canada to study carbon cycling - C_130625_EF_MetaG (SPAdes) (version 2) | ecosystem: Environmental > Aquatic > Freshwater > Lake...
TGGGAGACGACAGTGGCCATCACAGCTGCACCATTAACCAATGGATCACCTAATTTCAGTGAAGCGCCTTCGCCAACGGCGAGGACTTGGTCAAGAGTGATTTCGCTGCCGATTTCCGCTGGTATCTGTTCTATTTTCAATTTTTCGCCTGCAGCAACTTTATACTGTTTGCCACCGGTTTTTATGACCGCGTACATGGTTTGAAACCTCAATTAATATCTACATTTAAGCTAATCCACCCTGGATCAGCTAAGCCCATTATTATATCTTGCATGACGAGCACTGTCAAAATCAATGACTTAAGCCAAATTCTGGCCCCAATTGCCTTAGATTTCAAGGCTTTAGACGAGGTTATCCGTCTGCGTTTGACCTCAAAAGTTGCCCTAATTGACCAAATCTCAAGCTATATCATCCAGGCGGGCGGTAAGCGAGTCAGACCCGCCTTATTGATGCTAGTGGCTAAAGCCCTGGCCAACGGCAAAGAAACACCCCATACCCTAGAAATGTCGGCTGTAGTCGAATTTATCCATACCGCCACCCTATTGCACGATGACGTAGTCGATGAATCCACCCTCAGAAGGGGTCGTGAGACTGCAAACGCCGCTTTTGGAAATGCTGCGAGCGTTTTGGTGGGTGATTTTCTCTATTCAAGAGCCTTCCAAATGATGGTGGGACCAAATGACCTGAGAGTGATGCAAATTCTGTCAGATGCGACCAACACGATTGCCGAGGGCGAAGTGTTGCAACTTCTGAATATGAACGATCCCGAAGTGGATGAGGCTAGCTACCTACAGGTGATTCGCTACAAAACTGCTAAGTTGTTTGAGGCGTCCACAGAGCTTGGTGCGATTTTGGCAAATGCTACAGGTGTGCAACGAGATCAAGCTGCTGCATTTGGGCGCCACATTGGCACTGCGTTCCAGCTCATGGATGATTTGTTGGACTACACCGCCAATGCTGCGCAAATGGGTAAGAATGCGGGCGATGATTTACGCGAAGGCAAGCCCACCCTGCCACTGATTTACTTGCTTGAAAACGGTAGCAAGGAAGAACACCTTCTCGTTCGTGCAGCGATTGAGCAAAACCAAGATTTACCAGACGATGTATTTGCGCAAATTCTAGCAGCAGTACAAAATTCTGGTGCACTAGATTACACACAGGCAGCGGCTAAACGTGAGGCAGACTTAGCCCTTGAATGCCTTAAAGCTTTCCCCACAAACGAGGCCAGTAAGGCGCTTGAAGCCTTATGCGCGTACTCGCTTACCAGACAAACTTAAGACCCCAGACTATTGGTTCTAAGCTCGCGTGCAGTAATTCGGGCTTGCTCTGCCTCATCACGTAAACGTGCGATTTCTTGTGTTGAGAACTTCTCTAGATTTGAATAATCCAGCTTCCATGAAGAATCTGATGACCAGATCAAAGATGACTGAATTGTTGTGCGCGGTGCAGGCGCAGATTCCAGAAGCCGTAATGCCAAATCAAAATTAAGGTCTTGTGAGGCCACATCATTCGGTTTTGCAGCAGCATTCCCCAAAGGGAAATCACTAAATAAAAAGCGTGGTACGCCGCAATACTCAACAATATCTTTAGCAGCCCCCATCACCACAGTTGAGATTCCTGCGGCCTCTAGATATCGTGCCAATAAGCTTTGACTCTGGTGACATATGGGGCAATTCGGAATTAATACCGCCACATCAACGCCGTCAACCTTCAGCATCTCTAAAATAATTGGCGCATCCACCTCCAAAGTGTGACGTTGGCTACGATTTGTGGGTAAGCCATAAAAGTTCGGCGACAGCGCCCCAACCTTTTCCACTAAAACTGCTCGCCTAGCCGCCCCCAGCGGAAACCAACAATTACTATCTTCCATATTGGCATTTTGTCGATCGATACCCACGTGGGCAATGCGTAAATCAATGTTTCCATCAATAGAATGTTGATAAGGCTGATAAAACTTGGCGGCTGCGTTATATGGAGCCCCCTGACTTTGAGCGCCCTTTTCAGGATTATATGGAACTGCAGTGGTAATCAGACCCAATACAGACTGGTCAAGCGGTTTCTTAAGCGGGCTAAAAGGTACATGGCCATAATGAGCCCATACATAAGGATTCTCATAGCCAAGGCCTAAGTAGTAGCTACGAGTACGTTCTATATAGCGAACCGGCTGATCCTGTTCTGGTGCAAATATGGGCTTAGAAGTCTTAGACATCAATCCATCCCTGTAAGATATTGCTTATCAAATATTTAACTTCATAGGAACTGATTATGGCTCAATGGCTCAGATTTCAACACCAAGGAAAAAGTGGTTTAGGGCAAGTGCAGGGCGACCAAATCGCAGTGTACGAGGGTGACTTATTTAAAGATCCCAAGGCAACTGGTGAAACCCTCAAGCTAGTCGATGTGACTATTGATATTCCATGCACCCCCTCCAAGATGGTTGCCATGGTTGATAACTTTCATGCACTAGTAAGCAAGCTTGAGCATGCAGTTCCCGCAGAACCCCTATATTTCCTAAAAGGCAATAATTCTTTCTTGGCAGCCAACCAAGTGATTCGTACACCCAAGTCTTATTCCGGTAAAGTAGTTTATGAGGGAGAGCTTGGAATTGTGATTGGCAAGCATTGTCATGAAGTCGATGAGACAGAAGCAGTTAAAGCCATCTTTGGTTACACCTGCATCAATGACGTTACAGCTATAGAAATCCTGAACCGTGACCCGGGTTACGCACAGTGGACTCGCGCTAAGAGCTTTAATACCTTTGGCGTCTTTGGCCCCTACATCACCACCGATGTGGATCCAAGCAAGCTAACAATCAAGACCATTCTCAATGATCAAGAGCGTCAAAACTATCCTATTACAGACATGATTTTCTCACCAGCAAAATTAGTGAGTCTGATTTCTCAAGATGTACCACTCTCGCCAGGAGACATCATTGCCTGCGGCACCTCTGTTGGCGTTGGCTCAATGAAACCTGGCAGCAATGTCAGCATCATCATCGAAGGTGTTGGCCAGCTGGATAATCGTTTTGAATAAAGCTTCCATTAACTTCAGCGTTCATAAAATAAAAACCCTTGCTATGTTGAATAGCAAGGGTTTTTTAATACCTTAATTGAATTACGATTGTCTACTGCTTGCCTACTGCTTAACTTTTACTGCCTACCTTTTAGTAACCTGATACAGAAGGTAGCGCCAAACTTCCCTTAGAGGCTTGTACGTTTTCATCTAGATACTTAGTCAGAGCAAACACAGTATTCAAACAAGGCGTTGGAGTTTGAGTAATCTTTCCAAGCTCAATTACTGAACCCAACAAAGCATCGATTTCTAGGCTGCGACCTGCCTCCAAGTCTTGCAACATAGAAGTTTTGTGTTTACCCACTTTTTCAGCACCAGCAATGCGACGCTCGATATCCACGCGGAAAGTGACACCTAACTTTTCGGCAATAGTCTGTGCTTCAGCCATCATGTTGCGAGCAAGTTCTTTGGTCAATGGGTATTGGCAGATGCCTTCCAATGTGCCATGAGTCAGTGAACTAATTGGATTGAAGGTCATATTACCCCAGAGCTTGAGCCAAATTTCTGAGCGAATGTCGTCCAAGATAGGTGATTTAAATCCAGCTGCGCCCATCATCTCAGACATCTTCTGAATACGCTCAGTACTCTTGCCATCTAACTCACCTAATGGGAAGCGATTACCTTCAACGTGACGAATCACGCCAGGAGCTTGAGTAAATGTCGCTGGATACACTACGCAACCAACAATATTGTTTGGGTTGATTGCGTTCTTAGCCACACCACCAGCATCCACAGTCTCAACTGAGTGATCTTGATACTCGCCGCCTAACTTCTGGAAATACCACCAGGGAATGCCGTTTTGCATCGGGATCAAAATAGTTTCTGGTCCCATGATTGCTGCCAGATCATCAATGATGGGCTCTACTTGATGAGCCTTCACAGCAAGAATAACAACATCAGGAGCTTCAGCGTCACGAATTTTTTCTACTGCTTTAACTTGAGCAACCAAAGGTTCTGGTTGGTCATCCATAATCAAAGCAAGACCACGCTCTTTAATTGCAGCCAAAGTTGCGCCACGTGCGACAACAGTAACGTCATTACCCGCTCTCGCCAACATGACAGCTAAGTAGCCACCAATAGCGCCACCCCCACCGATCACACAGATTTTCATAGGAACCCCTTAAGAACAAATAATTTTCAATTAGTTTCATCTTAGAGGAGATTATTTTGCAGTGGAAATTAATCTCAGTTGCCTAAATATTAGGCAACTAGCACTCTAAACCGCTTTTAAGGAGTCTTTTGGAACCAAGCTTCCTAAAATCATACCAACAATACTAGCAAATAGGCCAGCTAATTGAGGCGGAAGAATGGCATTTGGGGCCAAAATTTCACAGCTAATCCAGATGGTTAAGCCTCCAACTACAGCCAACAACCCTCCCAAAGAGTTAGCCCTAGGCCAATACACCCCAAATGCTAGTGGGACAAATGCGGCAACTAGGGTCACCTTATAAGCACTCTCCACCATCTTAAAAATAGAAAGCTCAGAGTTCACAGCAAAGAAAGTTACCACCACCGCAAAACATAAAACCGTAATCCGCATCACCTTCAACAAATCATGATCCGATAAATGCTTAAAAAATCCCCTCACAATATTTTCAGCAAAAGTTACCGAAGGTGCTAACAAGGTTGCACTGGCGCAGCTCTTGATAGCCGAGAGCAGGGCGCCAAAGAACATGACTTGAGCGATTAATGGGGCATGATTCAGAATCAACTTAGGCAGAATCATTTGCGGATCAGTGGTGAGATATTGTTTCACCAAATCTGGACTAATTAAAGTTGCTGAATAAGCCAAATACATAGGTACAAATGCAAAAATAAAATATAGGACGCCACCCAGTAACGCTGCTTGAACAGCAATATTCACGTTCTTGGATGAAGTGATACGCTGGAAGACATCCTGCTGTGGAATCGAGCCAAGCATCATGGTGCATAGAGCAGCTGTAAAGCCCAAGATTGAAGCTAAATTCATATCGGGCCAGAAATTACTAAATTGCCCAGCAGCGGCTGCATGTTCAATAACTACACTGATCCCACCAGTCTGCGCAGTCATCTCACCGCCGATGTAGAGCATGCCAATCACGATGATGATCATTTGAATGAAGTCCGTAATAGCAACCGACCACATCCCACCAAATAAGGTGTAAATCAATACACTAGCCGCTCCAATCAACATACCGCCAGTCTGAGAAATGCTGCCTTCAGATACAACATTAAATACAAGACCCAGGGCTTTAATTTGAGCAGCAACCCAACCCAAGTAAGAAACCACAATGCACAGAGTTACTAAAACCTCAACTGTACGGCCATACCTCTCGCGAAAGAAATCACCGATGGTCAACATGCGACGGTTATAAAGATGGCGTGCAAAAAAGAGGCCTACCAGAATCAAACAAAGTGAAGAACCAAAAGGATCTGCAACCACTCCGCCTAAACCCTCTTTAAGAAATGTTGCCGGAATACCTAAAACAGTTTCAGAACCAAACCAGGTTGCAAATACAGTTGCAGTCACGATTGGCAAAGGAAGACTATGACCAGCCGCAGCAAAGTCAGCCGTATTTTTCACCCGCAGGGCGGCCCACAGGCCAATACCAACGGAGATAACCCAGTAAATGATGACGAACCAAATGAGCACGCCTAAATACTCCCTCTGAAATGTGATGAAATTATATTGCCTTGTTACTTTTGACATTTAGTAAAAGGAACCTAATTGGAGCACTTCTTAACCCACAATGGTCTGACATAATTCAAGGGTGAGACCCCCAAAACAAAACCTCTCTGCTGACCCATCTAATCCATCTGCGGATCTGGCATACCAAAAGACTATTCTGAGTTCTGTATCACGCACCTTTGCCCTAACAATCCCACTTTTACCTGCGAGAATCGAAAAGGTTGTTGGAAATACTTATTTACTGTGCCGCATTGTCGACACCATTGAGGATGCAGCAGATTTAAACGCACAAACTAAGCAATCACTTTCGGCACTATTTTTAGATGCAGTACTTGGAACGGTTTCTGTAGATAATTTTGTGCAGCCTTGCCTAGAAGCATTAAAGAATTACAGCAATCAAGATGAGCTGGATTTAATTGCGCATACACCCACTGTTCTCCGCATTTTGCATACGTGCTCAAGCGATGATCAGGAAGCAGTCTGTCGCTGTGTTTCCATCATGTCCGAAGGTATGTCTTTTTTCCATGGGAAGCAAAATGAAAGTGGGCTTCAAGATCTCCCTGAATTTGAACAGTACTGTTATGTAGTTGCAGGTGTTGTTGGTGAACTGTTAACAAACGTCTTTAGCAACCACTCTCCCGCCTTCAAAAAACAAATGGCCGGACACGAAGATCTAGCCCTTGCATTTGGTCAAGCATTGCAAATGACCAATATTCTCAAAGACTCCCCAGAGGATAAGGCACGAGGCGTATCCTGGAAACCAATCAACGTAAGCCAGACAGAACTATTCAAGATTGCCTATCAAAAACTGCAAGACTCTCTGAATTACATTCTACTGATACCTAAACAAGAACAAGGTATGAGGCGTTTTTGTTTTTTAGCCTTTGGCCTAGCGGTCATGACGCTCTCTAAGATCGCTAATCGCAAACAATTTGACAACAAAGATGAAGCCAAGCTTTCGAGAAACACCGTCATGGGTTTCTATGGCTTTTCACGCTGGGCTGTTAAAAGCGATAACTTGATGAAACTTTTTTTCTATTTCAGCAGTAGATCGCTCATCAAATGAAGCTATAAAAAATAGACTACAAAACACCTTCATGCTTTAAAAGCCAGATCTTAATTTGGCGGTAAAACCCAGGTGAGTTTTCTTTCATAAAACCCCCAATACCTTGCGCTGAAATAACGCGATGACATGGTGCAATTAATGGATAGGGATTGGCTCCACATGCTGTACCCACTGCGCGTGCCCCACTCTTAATCTTTTTAGCCACTTCACCATAGGTTCTTGTTTCACCTAAGGGTATATCTTGAATGCTGGACCATACTTTCCGCTGGTGCTCAGTCCCAGCAGGTTTAGTGGGTAAATCAAATTGCCACTGAGGGTTCTTGAAGTACGCCTTGCACTGCCGGGCAACCTCTTTGGCCAACTGGTTCTGCGGTGCCACTAAAGCCGCATTAGCTGGCAAATAATCAATTCTGGAAAGCATCAAACTTCCTTCAACCAGCTCAGTCAAAATTCCGAGACAGCCAAAAGGTACCTCTATGACACAGTAGCTGCTGCCATTTGGGTTTAATAGGGTTGATAGGGGGTTTAAGGAGGCCATATCAGGCCATTCTCACATAAATAAACACGAGTGCTGACAGTCCTTTATTCCATGGCTATAGCTTGCTAAATGCCACTTTGCTATATTGACTCATCCTTACTTTTTTCAGGCAGCCCACATGGACACCTTTTTTGACGATTGGCCCTTCTTTGGCCAAGTTGCTCTAGTCCTCTTTTTACTCGCTCTTTCTGGCTTTTTTTCAATGGCCGAAACAAGTATGCTGTCCTCTAATCGCCATCGCCTACGTGCAATGGCAAACGGAGGCAATGCAGGTGCAGCACTCGCCGAAAGACTCCTAAAGCGCATTGATTCGCTGTTATCGGTACTGCTGATTTCTAACAATCTGATTAATACCGTTTTACCTATTTTAGTAACAGGCATTGCGCTGCATATTTTTGGTGATAGCGGCTTAGTACTTTCTATTGCCACTCTAGTAGTTGCACTACTCATCATCATTTTTAGCGAAATCACCCCTAAGGTGATTGGAGCAGCATTTCCTGAAAAAATTGCCTCTAATGTCGGCTGGTTTATTTTGCCGCTCACATTTGTGCTCAAGCCATTACTCTGGTTCATTAATAGCTTCGTCTCAGGTTTGATGAAAGTTTCTGGTCTTGAGTCTTCCTCAGATAGCAGAGCCATGAGCAAGGAAGAATTGCGCAGTCTTGTGCTCGAGTCGAACCGCTTTGTCTCCAATCATCACCGTAATATTCTTCTGAATTTATTTAATCTAGAAAACATTACTGTTGATGATGTGATGACACCAAGATCCAAGATTGAGCTGTTAGATCTTTCAAGGCCGATTGATGAAGTAGTACAACAACTAGAAACCTGCTATCACAATAAATTACCTGTCTGTGATGGTGACTCCGAACGTATTGTCGGCATTCTTTCAGTGAAGAAGGCTTTATCTCTGCTGGGCGATACCGACTTAAAACATGAAGACTTTAGAGTGCTATTAAATGAGCCCTACTTCATTCCAAGTGGTACACCCGTCTTACAGCAAATGCAATTCTTCCAAGATAACCAGCAGCGCTTAAGTCTGGTTGTGAATGAGTATGGCGAAGTTCTAGGCTTGGTAACTTTTGAAGATATTGTGGAAGAACTTATCGGTGAGTTCACCACCTCGTTCTCTAATCTCTCAACCGATCCACGCTGGCTAGCTGATGACACCTACTTAGCGACAGGCGGTGCATCCTTACGAGATCTCAATCGCCTACTCAATCTCAATCTTCCCTTAGATGGGCCACGCACATTGAACGGGCTCATTCTTGAAAAACTCGAGGCCATTCCTGACTATGACGTCAGTATTCGAATTGCAGGCATAGTGATGGAAATCGTTCAGTTTGATGAACAGGGCGTCAAGACAGTAAAACTCTACCGCCCCAACACTCTCAATCAAGAACAAGATTGAGTATTGCTAGCGATGACTCACTAATCATTCGCACTTGGTATGAAATCACCGCTCATGCCTTAGATGCCAGAGCGAGTGATATTCATATAGAAGCTGGTACCCAGACCACACTTATCCGTATTCGGGTTGATGGTCTCTTACAAATACAGTCACACTACCCTATTGAGTTTCATGACCGCCTTATTACGCGCCTTAAAGTTCTTGCGCGTTTAGATATTGCTGAAAAACGCCTTCCACAAGATGGTCGTCTTTGTATTGGTCATGACTTTTCAAAACCGAATATCGATTGCCGCGTCTCAATCCTGCCAACCCTTCATGGGGAAAAAGCAGTCATTCGTATATTGCCAAGCTGTATCGATGACCTAGATCTCGAAGGACTTGGTCTACTCTCAAGTCAATTAGAAATATTCCAACAAGCACTATCTCAATCGAATGGACTCATTCTGGTCACAGGACCAACAGGGAGCGGGAAGACGCGAACACTTTATAGCTGTCTGCGTCAACTTAATAAAGATCATCGCAACCTTTGTTCTATTGAGGACCCTATTGAAATTCGGTTAGCTGGTGTTAATCAAGTCGCGTATCACCCCAGGGCAGGATTAGATTTTCCGACCATTATTCGCGCACTACTAAGACAAGATCCTGATGTCATCATGATCGGTGAAATTCGAGATAATGCCACCGCTCAGTTAGCTATTCAAGCAGCACAAACCGGACATTTGGTTCTGAGTACACTCCATACTCGCAATGCTTGTGGAGCCATCCCCCGCTTGAAAAATCTTGGGATTGATCAGGAGTCGCTGGAGTCCTGTCTTCTCAGCGTGAGCTCACAACGTTTAGTACGTAAGTCCTGTCTTGCCTGTTTTCGTGAGGACCTTAGTCTCCCCAAAATTGCCAAGGCGCCATGTGCGAGCTGCAAAGGCAGTGGGCACTTTGGACGAATTGGGGTTCATGAAGTATTAAGTAAGGCTCATTTATTTAATCCTTCTACTTCATACATCAGCATACGAGATGCAGGCTTAATTCATATGCAAGCGGGACTCATTAAACAAGCAGCCCTAGATGCAGAAGTGGGTACATGGCATTAAACAAACAGAATCAACTCCACTTTGCAGAACAACTTTTAACGCTACTTGAGGCAGGTCTCCCCCTCTTAAACGCTATTGAGTTGATTTACTCAAGCGCCCCAAAAGCCTGGCTTCCTTGGATTGGCAGCATACATACGCAACTCAAGAAAGGGAAAAGTTTTTCAGAATGCTTGCGCGCCCAACAGAGCCTATTTTCAATGGATTTTATAAATCTCATTCGTGTTAGTGAGCGCACAGGTGATTTCAATTTGGCTCTGAAAATCATTTGCCAGCAACTGGGTGCGCAGATTGAGTTGCGTCGAAAAATACAACAAGCAATGAGTTATCCCATCATCACACTAACGAGCTCCTGTCTTTTAGTGCTTGTCATGATGATTTGGGTTGTCCCCGTCTTTAAAGATGTTTTTACTCACTTTCAAGCAGAATTGCCGACCCCAACCAAAGCATTAATTCAGGCATCCTCCTGGTTTGAAGAGTTTTACCTTGGAATAGTCCTAGCCCTAGGCAGCTTGATCACAATCTTTGGTTTTGCATGGATAAAGCTTCCAAGACTACAAAAATATTGCGATCGCATGAGCTTTTGTATACCCATGATTGGTCAGCTACTGAGATTAGCCACCTTGACTCACTGGTGCAGAACACTAGGCCACTTATTGAGGTCTGGCTTACCTCTTCCAGATGCTCTTAGAGTGACAGCGCAATCATCTAACCACTGGCTAAGTCATGATTTCAGTGCTGAAATATTTAAACACCTAACCCGCGGCTGGCCAATCGGGGATGCTATCGTCAGAGCAGACCCCAAGCATCTACTGTTTGATTTAGAGACATTACAACTACTGCGGATAGCATCTGAAAGTGGCGCGCTCGCCGAAATGCTACAAAGACGTTCGTCGGTATTGGGCTCACAACTGAGTAATAGACTCAATACCTTAAGCCAAAGCTTAGAGCCTTTGTTAATCATTATTGTTGGACTCATTATTGGAAGTCTAGTCATAATCTTGTATCTCCCCATCTTTAATTTAGGACAGATTGTGTAATGGGTAATATTCTGGGTAATATTGTTTTTCTTCCCTGGATCAAAGTTTTTCTGATCTTGACCTTGGTGTATTTGGCTTATTTTGATCTGCGCACTTTCCGACTGCCAGATGCCATTACCCTAACTCTGATTTTGTCTGGCCTACTTTTCAATGGCATTTCTGAGGAGGGGCTGGTCTCTTTTCAAGACTCAGTGATTGGGGCAATCTTAGGCTATACCTCTCTTTGGCTCCTAAATTCTCTTTATCGACTCACTAAAAAGCAGGACGGTATCGGCATGGGTGATGCCAAGTTATTGGCGGCATTAGGGGCTTGGCTTGGTTGGTTTGCATTACCTGGGATTTTGCTAATAGCATCCCTAACTGGATTGATCGGTGGCTTCATTTGGCTGCAATGGAACAAACAAAATCATCGCTCAGCCTTTCCTTTTGGACCTTTTCTAGCTATTGCTGGCATCATTGAGCTGTTATGGCCACAGACCCTACAAACCCTCCTGCTGAGCAAGCTGGCTTAGATATTCTCAAAGGGCACAAGCTCTTCATAGGCCTTACTGGTGGCATTGGCTCCGGGAAGACTGCTGTCAGCGATCAGCTCAGCCAATTGGGTGCGGGTGTTGTTGATACCGATCTCATTGCCCATCAGATCACCGCCTCCAATGGAGCAGCAATCCCTTTCATTCAAAAACAGTTTGGCGCAAAATTTATTGACCCTAGCTGGGCACTGGATAGGGCAAAGATGCGCAAGCTAGTGTTTGCTGACCCCAACGCAAGAAAAGCTTTAGAGTCAATCACTCACCCCCTCATTCGGAAAGAAACCATTCGGCAGGCAAAGCAACTAATCGAGAAAAAGGCTCCTTACCTTTTATTTGTTGTGCCCCTACTGATTGAATCGGGTAACTGGCTCTCCTTATTGGACTACCTTGTAGTGGTGGATTGCCCAGAAGAAGTCCAAATTGAGCGTGTGATGCACCGCAGCAAATTATCCCGAAACGAAGTTAAAAAAATTCTTGAGGCTCAAGCCAGCAGACAAGAACGTATTGCCCATGCAGATATGGTTATTAAAAACCAAGGGAGCTTGGATAGCTTACAAGCCGAGGTTTTGAAGTTGCACCAAAAAATCTTACAGATTCAGAAAGATCGCACCAGTTCGTCATAGAATATGGGCTTGTGATTGTCTACGAATACCCCTTCAATGAATTAGCTCGAAGCATGCTTCGACTGGAGTATCTGTTCGCCCGCTTCAACCACTTCATCCGCTCGGATGATCCAGAGCTACACCACAATGCCATCTCTATTTTGTTTGATCTTGGAGATATTGGTGCCCGCGGTGACATCAAATCTTTACTGCTGAAAGAATTTGAACGTCAGAAGTACGCACTCAATGGATTGAAGTCATCACAAAAAGTTGACCAAGAAGCGCTCTCGCAAACACTTTCTGAAATTGATAGCGTTGCTAGCAGCATTAATCAATCTGCAGGCAGACCCAACTCAGCCATTACTGAGAGCGAATGGTTAAATGCGATTCGCACTAGATTAAATATTCCAGGCGGCACAAGTCCAATTGATTTACCAAGCTATCACGCCTGGAAAAATAGTCCTACATCTGAACGTCGTGAGTTGCTAGAAAAATATATCAAACCACTTCTGCCATGGCATGAAGCTTGTCATTTATTTTTACGATTACTTCGCCAATCAGGTGAAGCTAAGGATGTTATTGCGCACAGTGGATCTTTTCAGCAGGCCCCGTCTGGCAAGGTATATCAGTTAATGCGTATCGCTGTTGAAGATGACGCTCTCTTTTCTGAGATCAGCGCAAATAAATACTTGCTCTCAGTTCGCTTCTTAAAGTCCGAACGCGATAAAAAAGCACAATTGGTAAATACTGATGTGCCGTTCAAACTCACTCTCTGTCAGCTTTAAGTCAAAAGGGCTTTTAGTCTCTCTAGCATGGGCCAGGCAGCCGGTAACAAAGGTTCAACGCTAGGCTTTTCAGCAGCTAGCAGCTCCCACGATAAAGATTGATTTTCACAACCTTGAGGGATGCCCGTCCAATCGCGAATGATGCTGACATGCAAACGTACATAAGCGTGTGGATAGTCATACTCCAGCACAGTAAGTTCTTCGCTCGTCTGAATCTCAATGCCGAGCTCTTCCTGCAGTTCGCGCTTTAGCGCTTCGAAAATGGTTTCTCCCTTTTCGATTTTTCCACCAGGAACCTCCCAGTAACCCGCATAAGGTTTTCCTTCGGGCCTTTGACCTAAAAGGTAACGCCCTTCAGTATCTAAAAGAATTCCAGCTGCTACTTCAGTAACTGGGCGTTGAGTTTCACGCATCAAAATCAATGATCTTTGATCCTAGGCTTTTGAACCAGCGCAATGCTTAGCAAATTGCCAAGCTACGCGACCTGAGCGTGAACCACGCTCCAATGCCCATACCAAAGCTTCCGAACGCGCTGCTTCAATTTGCGCAGCACTTAAGCCAAAATGCTGAAGCCAATGCGCCACGATTGCCAAATACTCATCTTGCTTTGGCGGATAAAAAGACAACCAAAGGCCAAAACGCTCAGATAAAGAGATCTTTTCCTCAACGACCTCACCAGGATGAATTTCACCATCATCGTTATGCACATAAGTCTCGTTATCTTTCATGTACTCAGGCAATAAATGACGACGATTAGAGGTCGCGTAAATCAAGATATTGTCGACTTGAGCGGAAACAGAGCCGTCTAGGGCAGATTTCATGGCTTTGTAGCCGGACTCGCCATCTTCAAACGATAGGTCATCACAGAAAATGATGAAGCGTTCTGGACGCTCTGCCAAGAGTTCGGTAATGTCAGCCAAATCAGCTAGATACTCTTTCTCAACCTCAACGAGACGCAAGCCTTGGCTAGCGAACTCATGCAAGCTGGCCTTAATCAGTGAGGACTTTCCAGTCCCCCTAGCACCCGTAAGCAAAATATTATTCGCAGGTTTTTTCTGAATGAAGTTTTTCGTGTTGTCACGTATTGCATCGCGTTGACGATCAATATTCTGCAAATCTTCAAAGGTGATGTCAGATACGTGTTTTACTGGCTGCAAAAAACCAATGCTGCCGAAAATACTGTCGCGACGGCGCCATCTAAATGCAGTGGAAGACTTCCACTGCTCTTGCGTTAAAGGCTTTGGCAAAAAAGTATCAAGGTGATCTAAAAGACGGTCTAATTTTTCATTCATATTTCTAGCAGTCTTTTATGAGCGGTAATCCGCATTAATAGATACGTAGTCATGCGATAAATCGCAAGTCCACATAGTTTGTGAGGCGCTGCCACGACCGAGATCAATCTTCACAGTGATTTCTGGGGCCTGCATGACACGCTGGCCATCAGCCTCCTGATAGTCGGGGTTGCGGCCACCATTCTTGGCAACCCACACATCGCCCAACCACATCTGCACGCGATCCACATCTAAGTCCGTAATGCCCGCATAACCAATCGCTGCCAGGATACGTCCTAAGTTAGGGTCACTAGCAAAGAAAGCTGTTTTGACTAAGGGTGAATGTGCAACCGCCTTAGCAACCAAACGGCATTCCTCAGGTGTCTTGCCACCAAGAACCTCAATCGTCATAAATTTAGTTGCGCCCTCACCATCGCGCACAATCATTTGAGCTAGATTTCTAGCCACAGCAATTAAGGCGTCTCGCAACACGGCATAACTAGGATCACCAACCGATTGAATTTGTACAGTCGACTGACCTGTCGCCATGATGATGAATGAATCATTCGTCGAGGTATCACCATCAATCGTGATGGCATTAAATGAAAGGTCAGCAATCTCACGAGTTAAGCCAGCCAAGAGACCAGGAGCAAATCCAGCATCGGTCGCAATAAATCCTAACATGGTTGCCATATTGGGATGAATCATGCCAGCACCCTTACAAATTCCTGTGATAGTTACCCTACCCATAGGTACATCAACCGTCACAGAAGTGGCTTTGGGCTGTGTATCCGTAGTCATAATGGCTTGGGCTGCATCAAACCAATGATCTTCCCCTAGGTTAGCTACCGCCTTCGGTAAAGCGCTAATGATTTTTTCAATTGGCAGGGGTTCCAAAATGACTCCGGTTGAAAAAGGCAGAATCTGCTCTGGATTAATTTGGAGTTCTTTTGCTAAAGCGGCACAGGTTTCTAGGGCGTGCTTCATGCCTGATTCTCCTGTTCCTGCATTGGCATTACCCGTATTTACTACCAGAGCTCGAATTTCTCCATTACGACCTTCTTGTGCCAAATGCTCGCGGCAAACTTGGACTGGGGCAGCGCAAAAACGATTCAAAGTAAAAACACCAGCCACTTGTGAACCAGGGGCTAAGGTCATCACCAATAAATCCTTACGATTTGCCTTCTTAATGCCGGCTTCGGCAATACCCATTTCGAAACCTTTAACAGGCATCAATTCGGCTTTTTGGGGGAGGGGTAAATTAACGGCCATAAGAACACTCAATCAATGGAAATAAATAATGGTTTTTGAAGGTTATCCTCCACCCCTACGAGTATAAAGATCAAAACACTCCATGATCCGCCCGCACTCCGAAGAATCCAAACTTTCATCAAACACGAAGCTCAAATTCAATACTGGAATGGCGAGAAGTGCTATTTTCCGCGGCGCTTGTGTGGTCCCAGAAATCTTAATTAAGGGGTTTTTGGGTTGGAATAGCATGACGTCGTCTATTTGGAGGCTTGTTTGGTGTTGAAAATTACCCATCGCCAAAGGAAACCATCGCACCAAGTCCGCGACGGAGCAACCCATCTCTCTAGTGACTTCAAGCATATTGCCGCAATAAACTAGCCCCCAGCAACTGGCGGGCAAATGGCTAAAGCATCATTCTCCTTGAGAACGTATTCATCGCGCTGAGCTGGCTTGATATAAGAACCATTCACCATCACCAAATGCGCCGATTTGCTGGGAATATTAAAAAGGCTAATCATATCGCCAATAGTGCAGCCTTCATCAACCTCTATATCGGCTTCTATGCCGTTTTTCTTATTGGCTGGCAAGTAGCTTGCTAGGCTGGCAAAGAGTTTGAGGGTAATCTGCATATATCAAGCTTAGTTCATCCAGGTCGATTGCGCTTGGCCTTTTGCTAAATAAGCTTCCATGGCTTTAGAGGGCTCTTTCATTAAAACCTTTTTCCATTCACCCAAAGTAACTTTTCCCTGAATCAATCCCCTCAAAACACCAATGTGTTCAGTACCACCAACACAGGTAGCACCCACTAATACATCGCCCAAAAATTCTAAGCGCATGTATTTGTAGTGCGCCGGATCAATTGCCTCGACGTGGTCTCCATCTTTAGCTCCAGACCATAGACCAAAGGAAGAGGAGATTAAACCCAGGGTATCCAATACATTAATTTGTAGGGCACCAAGGCTTTGTACTTGACCGCCAGACATATTGATCGCGGCAATTCTGGCCTGCTCAGCTGCATTTGGCTGAATGGCATTGACGATTCGATGGCCTGTTGAAAAGTCGATACTTTCAGTAACATCACCAGCCGCATATACATCCGGATTTGATGTCTGCATGGAGTCATTCACGAGCACACCAACACCAAGGTCAAGGTTGGAGGACTTAAGATATTCAATATGTGGCTTTACGCCAGTTGCAGAAATGACGAGGTCCACTTCAATAGTTTTACCATTGGAAAGCTTTACCGCCAAACCAGATGCAGACTCAGAAATCTCTTCGACTCGTGTGTCCGTATAAACCTGAACACCTTTTGCCTGAACCCACTGCTTAATCATTCCACCTGCGACAGATGTCATCATCCGTGGAACCATGCGATCGCCCATCTCAACAACTGTTAGCTCAACCTTTCTACTCGCTAAGGCCTCCAAAATAATACAACCAATGAAACCGGCGCCCATTTGCAGAACACGTGCGCCAGGCTTTGCTAACCGAGCAATACTGCGAGCATCTTCTAGGGTCCAACATGGATGAACGCCTGGAAGCTCAATCCCAGGAATGGGTGGTCGCACAGGTACTGAGCCAGTAGCAATTAATAATTTATCGTAACTAAGTTGGCCACTAGTGCCATCAAGTGTCAGTTTTTTAGCCTTCAGGTCTAAAGAGACTACTTTTCCACGAATCTGTTGAATCCGTAATTTCTCAAAGTGGTCCGGCTCTTTTCGTAAATATGTTCCAGATTCTTGAATGTTTCCCATTAATAAATAAGGGATGGCCATACGAGAATATGGCGGCGCATCCTCGCAACCGATCATGATAATTTCATCTTCAGGCGAATGCTTACGCAATGTCTCAGCAGCAATTACTCCAGCCGGGCCATTACCCAAAATGACATGCTTCATAGAATAAATTAGAGTCCTAAGCGTTTAAGTGTTTCTTCGCTTGGACGCCCCTCTTTATCCCAACCCCGAATTTTGTAGTACTCAGGCAACATTGTGTCTAAGCCGCTCACCGTTCCTTTGCCCGGACCAGTCTTGGCTGCTTCAGTCATCAAACGCTTTGGCAACTTGTCATCTTTATGAGTAAAGCCCGCACGATTATTAAAGTCGCGCTCCATATTCCAGATTCGTTCACCAATAGTGGTTAAATTTTCAACTGTAAATTCTTCACCACAGGCTGCCTGTAATTGAGGGGCGACATCTGCTAGTGTCCATGCAAAACTCGTAAAAATACAGATGCCAGCAGAATCAAATGCAGCTGTTGCATCTTGAAAGGCTTTCACTAACTCTGGCTTGCCTTGTGTATCAGCTGGCTCAGTTTTTACTGGAATGCCCAGCACTTCAGATGCAATTGTGTACCCACGCAAGTGACAAGCGCCACGATTAGATGTTGCATATGCCAAACCAATTCCCTGGATGACGCGACCATCGTAAGCAGGAAACTCCTGCCCCTTTACGCTCATGGATAAATCTGGATAACCATATTTTTTAGTGAGACGCGCAGACCCCTGACCAAGCTCCTTACCAAATCCAACGCCATTAGCTGTAATTTCAGCAAAATAACTCAGTGCTTTTGCTGAGCCAAAAGGCGCTTCAATGCCCAGCTGATCTTTTGTCAAAACACCCATTTCATAGAGCTCCATGACGGCTCCCACTGTAGCCCCGAATGAAATTGGGTCAAAACCATCCTCATTGCAAAGCATATTGGCATACTGCAGCGCCTCAAGATCATTTACACCATTTGCAGCGCCAAGTGCCCAAGCAGCCTCATATTCCAAGCCCCCACTTGCACCAAAGTATTGTGGTTTGTTCTCAACAGTGAAGTGAGTCTCATCGATCTTAGAAATTCGACCGCAGGCGATAGTGCAAGCAAAGCAAGCTTGGTTGGTCACTAAATGTGCTTTGCCATCACTAGCGCGAGGGGTTGCCATTGCTTCAGCCGAAATATCTTTGGCCCCATCAAACTGAACATCTTGATGATTCCGAGTTGGCAATCCTCCAACCTCGTTAATTACGTTCATCAGTACTTGCGTGCCATATGTTGGCAAGCCTTGTCCGGTGACCGCATTACCAGCCAATACGGCTTTGGCAGCAGAAGTTGCCGCCATAAAAGCTTTTGGATCTCGAATATTACCAACCCCTTTAGTTCCTCTAACGGCAATCGCCTTAAGATTTTTACTACCCATCACAGCACCCACACCCGATCTACCTGCAGCCCTGTGTAAATCATTTACAACTGCGGCGTAGAGGACTTGATTCTCGCCAGCGCGCCCAATGCAAGACACTCTAATTTGTGGGTCTTGGTGTTTTGTTTTAATTGCCGGCTCGGTTTCCCAAACAGTCTTACCCCAAAGGTCTGAAGCATCAATTAACTCTGCTTTATCATTTTCAATAAATAAATAAACTGGCTTTGGGGACTTGCCTTCAAAAATGACCATATCCCATCCAGCCATTTTGAGCTCGGCACCCCAATAGCCACCCGAGTTTGAACACGCAATCGCTCCAGTTAACGGGCCCTTTGTTACAACGGTATAGCGACCACCAGTTGAAGCCATGGTGCCTGTTAAAGGTCCTGTTGCCCAAATAATCTTGTTCTCTGGAGAGAGAGGGTCAACTTTAGGATCAAGTTCTTCAATCAAGTATTTTGAAGCTAAGCCTCGAGAACCCAAATACTCTTTGGCCCATTGCATATTGATTGGTTCAGATTGGCAAGTGCCCTTACTTAAATTAACGCGTAGTAGTTTTCCAGCCCATGACATGATATTTTTTCCTATGCTTTATTAGTTTGCACCAGATTGATTGCCGAGCTTGTCAGCCCATTCGCGCATCTTGTCTAAACCGGTCCAATCAGAATCTACGTAAGTAATAGCCTGCGTTGGACATGCAGTAGCGCAAGCAGGGTCACCACCACAAAGGTCGCATTTTTGAACCTTGCCAGTATCTTGAACGTAGTTAATAGTGCCGAAAGGACAAGAAATTGTGCAAACCTTGCAGCCGACGCAGGTGTCTTCCGAAACCACTTTTGCACCCGTAATGACATCCACGCGAATGGCATCTACCGGACATGCCTGCAAACACCAAGCTTCAGCACACTGCGTACAGGTATAGGGAACTTTTTTGCCAGTCAGGTGAAACTCAAATACCTTAATTCGTGACTTGGAAGTATTAAAAACCCCATAGTGTTCATAACTACAGGCCATCTCACATTGAAGACAACCAGTACATTTATCTGCGTTAATATGCAGGGACTTTTGCATGCTGATTCCTTTTACTTATAAATGCAATTCTTTGCATATAAGCACACATAATCATCGAAATCAACAGTACTAGATAGCTAGGGAAAGCCCTGAAATACTTACTTCAGAGCAAACAAATGAGGGCTCAAGACCCCCATCAGTGAACCTCTTGAGGATTTAAGTTAGGCTAACGCACCGCAACAATTCTTATACTTCTTGCCGCTGCCGCAGGTGCAAGGATCATTGCGCCCAACCTTTGGACCAGTACGAAGCGGTGCAGGCTGAATATCGACTGCAGCACTATGATCACCAGTTGATCCAGCCACCTCCCTCTCTGGATCGGCATGCTGATACCGAACATCAGAAAGCTTTGCCAAATCATCATTCATTGACTCTGATGCTTGATCTAATTCATTGGCGCTACGAATTTGAACTGTCATGATGCTTTTCACAACATCATTTTTGATGACATTAAGGAGTTCACCATACAACTCAAATGCTTCGCGACGGTACTCTTGCTTCGGATCCTTCTGTGCGTAACCGCGTAAATGGATGCCTTGGCGCAAATGGTCTAAGGCAGCCAAGTGCTCACGCCAATGACTATCTAAGCTATACAACAAAACAGAACGCTCAAAACCAGCAAAAGACTCACGTCCAGACAACTCAACCTTCGCATCATAGGCATCTTGGGCAGCTTGCAATACGCGCTCAACAATTTCTGCATCATCGACTGTCTCAGCACTTTCAACCCAAGTTCTCAGATCGATAGTCAAACCCCATTCGCTAGCCAGCACATTCTCAAGCCCCGCTAAATCCCACTGCTCCTCCATAGACTCTAGAGGCACATATACCGAGCAAACAGAACGCAAAACATCTTCACGCAAATTAGCTATTAACTTGCCAATATCAGTACTTTCAAGCACTTCATTTCTGAGGCGATATGTTTCTTTGCGCTGATCATTTGCTACGTTGTCATATTCGAGCAACTGTTTACGAATATCAAAATTACGGCTTTCGACTTTACGCTGGGCAGACTCAATCGAACGAGTCACCATACCAGCTTCGATAGGCTCGCCATCCGGCATCTTGAGGCGTTCCATGACAGCACGCAACCGGTCGCCAGCAAAAATGCGTAGAAGAGGATCATCTAATGAAAGATAGAAGCGGGAAGAGCCAGGATCGCCCTGACGACCTGAACGACCTCTTAACTGATTATCAATACGTCGACTCTCGTGACGCTCAGTACCAATAATGTGTAAGCCACCAGCATTAAGAACCTGATCGTGAATACTCTGCCACTCATCCTGCAATTGCTTAACCTTGCTTGCTTTCTCGGCATCAGAAAGGGCGCTGTCAGCCTCAATTAAGGATGACTGCTTGCCCACGTTGCCACCTAAGACAATATCGGTACCACGTCCTGCCATATTGGTGGCAATCGTGATCATTTTTGGACGGCCCGCTTGAGCAATAATTTCTGCCTCGCGAGCATGTTGTTTGGCATTCAAAACCTGGTGCGGCAACTTGCGTTGATCCAACAAGTTTGCAATCAACTCAGAGTTTTCAATTGAGGTAGTACCAACCAATACTGGCTGACCACGCTCGTAGCAATCTTCAATATCTTTAATTACTGCGTCATAACGTTCACGTGAAGACTTATAAATCTGATCTTGCTTATCTTTTCTTTGGCTAATGCGATTTGGGGGAATCACAACGGTTTCTAAGTTGTAGATTTCCTTAAACTCATAAGCCTCTGTATCTGCAGTACCTGTCATACCAGCTAACTTGCCGTACATGCGGAAATAATTTTGGAAAGTGATTGTCGCTAAGGTTTGATTCTCATTCTGAATCTGCACGCCCTCTTTAGCCTCTACAGCCTGATGCAGACCATCAGACCAACGACGACCTTGCATCAAACGGCCGGTAAATTCATCCACGATGATGACTTCACCGTTTTGTACAACGTAATGTTGATCGCGGTGATACAGGGAGTGTGCGCGCAGAGCTGCATACACGTGATGCATTAATGTAATGTTTTGGGGTGCATAAAGAGAATCACCATCATTGAGCGCGCCCAGTTGAACCAAAATAGTTTCAGCCTTGTCATGGCCTTGCTCGGTCAAATACACCTGCTGTGATTTTTCATCAACCCAGTAATCACCTGGTTTTTCAACCCCAGTGCCATCGGCCTTCTCTTCGCCAATCTGACGGTCCAAATGAGAAGGCAGCGCATTAATCTTGATATACAGATCAGTGTGATCTTCAGCTTGGCCTGAAATAATTAAGGGCGTACGAGCTTCATCAATCAGGATAGAGTCGACTTCGTCAACGATTGCATAAGCTAAACCACGCTGTACGCGCTGATTCAAATCCTGAACCATGTTATCGCGTAAGTAATCGAAACCAAATTCATTATTGGTGCCGTATGTAATGTCGGCGGCATAAGCCTCTTGCTTAGTAGTGTGATCCATTTGGGATAAATTCACACCCACCTTCATACCCAAGAAGTTGTATAGCTTAGACATCCATTCGGCATCGCGCTGCGCCAAATAATCATTCACTGTTACAACGTGCACACCTTTACCGGTTAAAGCATTTAAATAAACAGGCAGGGTTGCAGTTAAGGTTTTGCCTTCCCCTGTACCCATCTCAGCAATCTTGCCATGGTGCAAAGCTAAAGCACCAAGCATCTGAGCATCGAAGTGGCGCATCTTCATCACGCGCACGCTAGCCTCGCGGACTACCGCAAAAGCTTCTGCTGTGATGTCCTCTAAAGACTCTCCAGCAGCAAGTCGGGATTTGAATTCTGCTGTTTTTGCAGCAAGAGCGACATCATCCAAAGATTGCAAGCTGGCTTCGAAAGCGCCAACCTTGGCAACAACTTTGCGATACTGTTTTAAGAGGCGGTCGTTACGACTGCCGACCAGGGTTTTAAGAAGACCGATTACCATGGGATATTGAAGAAAATGAAGTCCTTGAGTTTATCACCCGCAACCTTTTTTTTATGAACTTTGCCCCCAAACCATCCCGCAAGCACACAGCTCATGATTGGATGGATTACCTACGAGAATCTGATGGCCTTGGGGGAATTTTGGCCAAAACTGAGGATTTAGCCAAACTCAAGGCAATCATCAATTCGGCCCTAATTAAGCTCGAATTGGGTCACTTAAACTCAAAGATAGAGGCTGGCTGGCGTTCTGGGATCCAAGATGAGCTCTTTTTACTCGTTGGTAGCGCCACCATTGCAACCCGCCTACAACAAATATTACCCAGTCTAATCAATGAGTTAGCTAAATCTGGCTTGTCATGCAAAGCTATCAAGGTAAAAGTAAAGCCAGCTTCGCCAGTTTGGGAGGTAAAACCCCGCATGGAGACGCGAGAAAAACCCAAAGGACTGAATGAGGTTGCTAAAAAGTCTTGGGAGTCTCTTTTGGAAAAGCTAGGACCAGACTCAGGCTTGCGCTCCTCTATCGAGAAACTACTTAAAAATAAGCCAAAGTAGGAAAAGATTTCTGAAGGTCTTTTAGAAAAATAGGGGCTGACTTTCTTGAGAATATGCGCCTGGAGCTTTATTTTCAGCAAAAGAGCTGATTTCATAAGAACTTGGGTCTTCTAAAAGCTTACGTAAAAGTGCGTTATTAAGGGCATGACCTGATTTCTCAGCAACATAAGCCCCAACAATAGGATGTCCAATGAGATAAAGATCGCCAATCGCATCTAAGATTTTGTGGCGCACAAATTCATCTTCGTAACGAAGTTCTTCGTTATTCAAAATACGGTGCTCATCTAAAACAATCGCATTATCTAAACTACCGCCGCGTGCCAAACCCATTTCACGCAAGGCCTCCACTTCGTGTGCAAATCCAAAGGTACGCGCGCGCCCAATTTCACTTCGGTAAGCATGCTCAGCAAAATCGACAACAAAGCGTTGGCCGGTTTTATCTACCGCTGGATGCTTAAAATCAATTGTGAAATCTAACTTAAATCCAAAGAATGGTTCTAAGCGTGCAAGTTTGTCACCTTCACGAACTTCGACTGGTTTTTTAATCACAACAAATTGGCGTGGCGCCTCTTGCTCAGTGATGCCTGCTGATTCAATGAGGAATAAAAATGAAGCGGCGCTACCATCCATGATGGGCACTTCTTCACCATCCAGTTCAATCAATAGATTGTCTAAGCCCAGTCCAGCACAGGCAGATAGCAAGTGCTCGACGGTCGAAACACGGATACCATTTTTTTGAATAACAGAAGCTAATCTTGTGTCGCATACCGCTAAAGCTGTAGCGGGTACTACTGACTGCTCAGGTGTATCCACCCTAACAAACTGAATCCCTGAATTTACTGGTGCAGGTTTAATAGCAATCGTCACCTTACGACCAGAATGCAAGCCAATCCCCACGGTCTTCACCGGAGTAGCGATAGTGCGTTGCTTCATCATATGTGGATGTCTAAATTCAGGGAAATTTGTTAATTAGTTTGAATTACAGCTTTTTCAAAATAGAAGCAGCATCACTGACTTCAAACTTACCAGGAGCTTCACGGTCTAATGACTTAACCACACCGTCTTCAATAATCATGGCATAACGATCTGAGCGAACGCCTAAACCACGAGAAATTAAGTCCAACTCCAATCCAAGCTTTTTAGTAAATTCAGCACTGCCATCACCTAGCATGCGAATCTTCTTGCCAACTTTAAGATCACGTCCCCATGCGCCCATGACAAATGGATCATTTACAGAAACACACCAAATCTCATTAACACCCTTAGCCTTAATCGCGTCGTAGTGCTCAACATAACCAGGTACATGCTTTGCGGAGCAAGTTGGAGTAAATGCACCAGGCAAAGCAAATAGCACAATCTTTTTGCCAGCTGTAATTTTTTCAACTTCAAAAGCATTTGGCCCTAAGGAGCAGCCTTCGCTCTCTTCATTCATAAACTCATAGAGAGTAGCGTTCGGTAATTTTTGTCCAACAGCAATCATGACATCTCCAATAAATAATTGTTAGTAAGCGTGCCAACGCAAGCGCGGGATTCGTCGTCCGGAGGGGCGCCGCGCTGGCATTTTGCAATTACCTATTGTATTGAGCAGTTAGTTAATCTGCTTGCTTACGTAAAAAGGCTGGGATTTCATAGTAATCAGCCCCTTTATCCAACATAGACTTAGCTTGTGGAGAGCTATCCGCACCTAATGAAGGCGCAGGAGACGCCTCACGAGAGTTACGAAAAACACGTGGCAAATCATATTGGCTATAGTCAACGCCAGTACTTGCTGGTTGCGTTACAGCTGCTGGAGTACTTCCAACGCCTGTCATTGCTAAACCTGCACTAGTACTTAAAGCAGAATCCAAATTCACTTTGCTGATTGCAGCTGATGCGCTGGCTGGAGCAAAACTATTGAGATCTGCCATCGTTGGCATGGCATCATGCGTACCAGTAGCTTGTCTCCAAACTACTTCAGGCTGGTTGTTTTTACGAGTCTGCGGATTGTTCAAGCCGGTAGCTACAACCGTCACGCGCAACGCGTCACCCAAGCTCTCGTCATACACGGTACCGAAAATGACGGTTGCATCATCAGCAGCATAGCCACGAATTGCAGCCATGACTTCGCGAGTCTCAGACAGCTTCAATGAGCGGCTAGCAGTGATATTGACTAATACGCCACGGGCACCAGATAAATCAACACCTTCGAGCAATGGTGATGCAACCGCAGCTTCAGCAGCTAAGCGCGCACGATCCATGCCTGAAACGGTCGCCGTTCCCATCATGGCCTTGCCTTGCTCACCCATCACTGTCTTCACATCTTCAAAGTCAACGTTAATCAAACCTTGAACATTGATGATTTCTGCAATGCCAGAAACAGCGTTATGCAGTACGTCATCCGCGCAAGCAAATGCTTTATCGAACTCAGCATCTTCACCCATGACTTCAAAGAGTTTTTCATTGAGTACAACAATCAGCGAATCTACATAAGACTCAAGTTCTATAGCCCCATTCTCTGCAACTTTCAAACGCTTTACGCCTTCAAAATCAAATGGCTTACTGATTACACCAACAGTCAGAATACCCATTTCTTTAGCCACTTGAGCCACGATTGGAGCTGCCCCAGTTCCAGTACCACCACCCATACCTGCAGTAATGAACACCATATGTGCACCTTGCAATGTATCGGCAATACGTGCACGAGCTTCTTCAGCTGATGCCGCACCGATTTCTGGTTTAGCGCCAGCACCTAATCCGCTAGAGCCCAGTTGCAAATTCACAGATGCTTCAGAGCGCTGCAGTGCGCCAGCATCGGTGTTCATGCAAATGAACTCTACGCCATTAACACCGCGACGGATCATGTGCTGGACAGCATTACCACCAGCGCCACCGACTCCAACCACTTTAATAATGGTCTTGCCAGCTGTTTCTTGATCTAACATTTCAAATTCCATATACCCTCCTAGGTAAAAACGTACTACATTGACGACGACGAAAAAACTTCAAAAAATTACTTAAAAATTTCCTGCAAACCATTCCTTCATGCGCGACATAACACCTTGTAAGGCGCCTGATTGAGAAACACGACGGCCACGCAATAATTGGGCTTGGCCTTCCATCAGCAAACCAATGCTGGTGGCATATCTAGGGCTACGTAAAACTTCATGTAAATGACCGCGGTACTCAGGTGTACCAATACGAGCTGGTCGCAAAAAGACTTGCTCTGCTAGCTCCACCATACCCGGCATTAATGCCGTGCCACCTGTTAAAACGATCCCAGAAGAAACCATATCTTCGTAGCCTGAGTCACGCACTACACCTCGAACTAAAGTGAATAGTTCCTCTACACGAGGCTCGATGACTGCAGCCAATGCTTGTTTAGACATGGGGCGCGGTTCACGATCGCCAACACCAGGAACATCAATCATGGCAGTTGGATCCGCCATCTCTTGACGGGCGATGCCATACGCAATCTTCAGATCCTCTGCATCAATTGTTGGTGTACGTAATGCCATTGCTATGTCATTGGTAATTTGATCGCCTGCAATTGGAATAACAGCAGTATGGCGAATTGAACCTTGGCAATAAATAGCTATATCGGTTGTCCCACCACCAATATCTACTAAGACAACGCCAAGTTCTTTCTCATCTTCGGTTAACACTGCTAAGCTTGAAGCCAAAGGCTGCAATATCAAGTCGTTTACTTCGAGGCCACAACGGCGTACACACTTCACAATATTTTGCGCAGCACTGACAGCCCCAGTGACAATATGTACCTTCACCTCTAAACGTAGGCCGCTCATACCGATTGGCTCACGCACATCTTCTTGACCATCAATAATGAATTCTTGAACGAGGATGTGCAAAATCTGCTGATCAGTTGGAATATTGATGGCTTTTGCAGTCTCTAGCACACGCTCCACATCTCCAGAGCCAACTTCTTTATCGCGAATAGCCACCATACCGCTCGAGTTAAAACTCACAATATGATTACCCGCGATTCCTGTAAAGACTTGCACAATCTGACGGTCAGCCATTACCTCGGCTTCTTCAAGCGCCTTCTGAATCGACTGAACAGTTGCTTCAATATTGACTACAACACCCTTCTTCAAGCCTTTTGAAGCAGTTTGACCAACACCAACTACGTTGAATTGACCATCAGGAGCTAACTCAGCAACCAAGGCAACGACCTTGGAAGTGCCAATATCTAAACCAACTAAAATATCGCGATTATCTTTACTCATCACCATTCCTCATTGCTTCAGCTCACTTTTTTTGCCATCTACTTCATTCTTTTTCAAACCTGCAGAAGCAAGATGAACTGCAAAACCATTTGCATAGCGCAAATCAACTGCATCAACCCTGTTCGCCCACTTTTCTTGCACCTGGGGCCAATACTTAAATAAACGTGCAACACGTTCTTCAGTTAAATTTTTATCGGAGCTTTCCTCATCACGCCCAAACTCAACCCTCATACCATTCGAAAGTTTTACGTGCCATGCATACCGCTCAGTTAACGCAAGACTAGTTACCTCTGCACCCCAAGGCTTAAACCAATTGTTGGCTTTTTCATAAAGGCCCATCACTTCCTTACCAGCATCTGCAGGCCCAGAGAAATCTATTAAACGCACATCGTCACTAACTTCTGAAACGCGTCCAGTAAAGAGTTCGCCGTGGCTATTCATGAGGGTATGACTATCAGCACCACCCCAAGTGCCAAAAGGCTTTTGCTCCTCAATGCTCACCACCAATCCATTAGGCCAAACACGACGAACATTGGCATGACGCACCCAAGGCATGCTCTCAAAGCCGCGCTTCACATCTTCTAAGCGAACACTAAAGAAATTACCTTGCACTGTTTCTAAAACCTGCTGCTTAACAATTGGCTTATTAATATGTTTCAGCGTTTGCCCAGCAGCTGGCTCAATTTGAATTTGCTTTAAAGCAAACACTGGGCGCTGACTCAGCCAAACTAAAATACCAATTACCAACATCACTGCAAAGCAGCGGATTAAGAAACGACTCAGTTTCTCCATGCGATCCGAGTGATTCCAAAGTGGAGCCATCAACATCGAGAAGATTTCGCCAAAACGATCCATGAAGTTACTCACGCATGAGCCCCCTCTTTTTGCTGTAATGTTTGACTTAGCAACCAAATCACTAAGTCTGCATACTCAATACCAGCAGCCTTAGCGGCCATTGGAACCAAAGAGTGGGGTGTCATTCCAGGAGAAGTATTCATCTCAAGCAAATAGGGCTTACCTGTTTTTTGATCCAACATCACATCAGCACGGCCCCATGTACGGCAGCCCAAGGATTTATAAGCAGCCAAAGCCAATTCCTGAACGGCGGCATTGACTTCAGACGCCAGACCAGTCGGGCATAAATACTGAGTTTCGTCCGAGAAGTACTTGTTATGAAAATCGTAGTTTGCTTGTGGTGGAATAATTTTTATTACCGGCAAAGCCTCAGCTGTTTTACCTTGACCAACTACTGGACAAGTTAATTCATCACCAATGATGCAAGTTTCAGCAATCACTTTTTTATCTAAACCTGCAGCAAGCCTATAGGCAGCCGGCAACTCATCTACTGATTTCACCTTAGTTAAACCCAAAGAGGAGCCCTCATGGGCTGGCTTGACTATTAAAGGTAAGCCTAAGTGTTTTACAACTGCGTTCCAATCACTATCAGCAGTTAACTCTTCATATTCAGGAGTTGCAAGTCCATTACTAATCCAAACTTGTTTGGTAACAATCTTGTCGATTGCTAAAGCAGAAGCTAAGACACCGCTACCCGTGTATGGCAACTCTAGTAAATCCAGCAAGCCTTGAATAGTTCCATCTTCACCAAAGCGGCCGTGTAAAGAAATAAATACGCGATCGAAGCTTTCTTTTACTAGTTCGGTTGGGCAACGCAAGCCTGTATCAAAAGCATGTGCATCAACACCTTTTGCACGCAAAGCCTCTAGTACGCCATTGCCTGACATCAAGGAGATTTCTCTCTCGCCTGACTTACCGCCAAGCAATACACCAACGCGGCCCAATGACTTGAGATCTAAGCTAGCTAAACTAGCCTTCGCTCGATCGCCCCAGGAGCTCAAATTAGTAATTGTCTTAGACATTCTTTGCCTCCGACAATGTATGTGGCAAAGCAGAAATTGATCCTGCACCCATCGTAATTAGTACATCTCCATCTTTTAAAACTTGGCTTAATTTTTCTGGCATCTCTACTACGTTTGCAGCATAAGCAACTGCACTCGTATTTAATAAAGTCTTAGCATTCTTATCCTCTGCAATAGCTGCTTTCATCAAGCTCTTGCTATCTGCTCCTGGAATCTTTGCTTCGCCTGCTGGGTATACATCGGTTAACACCAATGCATCAAAATTTTTAAGAACCTGTACAAACTCACCAAAGCAATCACGTGTTCTTGTAAAGCGATGTGGCTGAAATGCCAAAACGAGACGGCGATCTGGATATGCGCCTCTTGCTGCCGCTAGTGTTGCTGCCATCTCTACTGGGTGATGACCATAGTCATCAATTAAAGTGAAGCTGCCACCAGCTGCTAATGGAATCTCTCCATAACGCTGGAAGCGTCGACCGACGCCACCGAACTCAGAGAGCCCTTTAGTAATGGCCTCATCACTTACACCCAATTCAGTCGCTATACCAATTGCAGCAAGGGCATTACGCACGTTATGCAAGCCAGGCAAATTAAGTGTGATATTTAAGGGACCAGGCTTATCACCATGTCTGCGTACTGTACGTCGATCAACCGTGAAATGCATCTGCGTACCATCTGCACGAACATTGCTGGCTCGAATATCCGCATCCTCTGACAAGCCATAGCGAAGAACTGGCTGAGATACAAATGGAATGATGTCACGCACATTTGCATCATCAATACAAAGCACGGCTACACCATAAAATGGCATGCGCTGGATGAACTGTACAAAAGCCTGCTTTAAGCGTGCCATATCATGCTGATAGGTATCCATATGATCAGCATCAATATTCGTCACCACTTCCATCGCTGGGAATAGTTGCAAGAATGAAGCGTCTGATTCATCCGCTTCGACCACAATGAAGTCACCACGTCCTAAGCGCGCATTAGCACCCGCAGAATTAAGCTTGCCACCAATCACAAAGGTGGGATCTAAACCGCCTTCGGCCAATACTGATGCAACTAAGCTAGTAGTCGTTGTTTTGCCATGTGTGCCAGCAATTGCAATGCCTTGCTTAAGACGCATCAACTCACCCAACATTACTGCACGCTGAATCACTGGAACTTTTGCTGCTCTTGCAGCCAATACCTCTGGATTATTTCCAGCAACCGCAGTAGAAATGACAACAGCCTCAGCAGTACCAATATTCTTAGGGTCATGCCCAATATGAATCACTGCACCCAATTCTCTAAGGCGCCTGGTAACCGCACCATCAGCAAGATCTGATCCTGAAACTTGATAGCCTAAGTTGAGCAGTACTTCAGCAATGCCGCTCATACCAGCACCGCCGATACCGATGAAGTGAATTTGCTGAACGATATGCTTCATATACCTACCCCCGCACAATCTGCACATACTTCAGCTACTCGCTGCGTGGCATGTGGTTTGGCTAAAGCATGTGCGCGTAATGCCATTTCTTTTAAGTCTGATCGATTGAAGTTTTGAATCATCAATGCCAAATCTTGAGGATTGAGAGATTGCTGTGGCAATAAAACGGCTGCTTTAGCATCTGATAAGAATTTTGCATTTGCAGTCTGATGGTCATCAATTGCATAAGGGAAAGGAATCAAACAAGAAGCAACTCCACAAGCCGCTATTTCAGAAACTGTCATGGCTCCAGAACGGCAAATCACCAAATCTGCCTGCGCATACGCTGCTGGCATGTCATCAATAAATGGACGAATGTCTGCTTTCACCCCCGCGTCGGTATAACGCTTTTGCAGATCAGCTAAATGCTTATCTCCAGCCTGATGAATCACCTTAGGACGTGACTCTGGAGAAATCAAAGCCAATGCAGCGGGAATATTTTCATTTAAAGCTGCCGCACCTAAACTTCCACCCACCACCAAGATTGAGAGTGGGCCCTGACGCTGGTCGTAGCGAGCTGCAGGCGCGAGCATATGATCAAACTCTTCACGAATAGGATTACCTACCCACTCTGCGTTTACCATCGACTCCGGAAATCCAGTCAGAGTCCGCATTGCAATTTTGCTCAATGCTCGATTGGCGCTACCAGCTACTGAATTTGATTCATGCAAAACTAATGGTCGCTTTAACAACTTACTCACCAAACCACCAGGAAAAGTAATATAGCCGCCCATTCCTAAAACCACATTAGGCTTTAAACGACGCATGATCTTCCAGCTTTGGAAACATGCATACATCAGGTTGATAGGTAGCATCAATTTAGTCTTTAATCCCTTACCGCGTAGACCGCCAAATTCGACTGCCTCAAAAGGAAAATCGCAAGATTTCACAAGACGATATTCCATGCCTGCTTGGTTACCCAACCAAGAGACATGCCAACCGCAAATCCGCAAATATTCAGCGACAGCGAGCCCTGGGAAGATATGTCCACCAGTACCACCAGCCATCACCAGAATTGAGGGTTTTGTCAAAGCTTCCCTCCGCGCATGAGAATGCGATTTTCGAAATCAATACGCAGCAACATTGCTACAGCCACTGTATTCATCAAGATCCCAGAGCCACCGTAACTTACTAGTGGCAAGGTCAAGCCCTTCGTTGGAAGGAGGCCAAGGTTCACACCCATATTGATGAAGGCCTGCCAACCAATCCAAATAGCGACTCCTTTAGCGGCAAGACCTGCAAAGCTACGATCTAACTGCAAGGCAGTGCGGCCAATTAAGAAGGCGCGACGCACAATCCAATAGAACAAGAAGATCATGACGACAACACCTACAAATCCAAGCTCTTCACCGATCACAGCCATAATGAAGTCGGTATGTGCTTCAGGTAAGTAATGTAGTTTTTCGACGCTACCGCCAAGTCCCGTACCAAACCATTCACCGCGACCGAAGGCCATGAGTGAGTGGGTTAACTGATAGCCCTTGTTAGCAGCGTTATCTACTTGCCATGGATCCATAAAGGCCAGCATGCGTCCACGACGAAACGGGGAGAGCGCAATCATAGTTGCAGCACTCATCAAGCCGACCAAAATCAAGCCACCAAATAATTTAGCGTTGATGCCGCCCAAAAAGAGAATTCCAAACGCAATCAATGCAACTACTACGAATGCGCCCATATCTGGTTCAGCCATGAGCAAACCACCCACAAGAGCAACTGCAATGCCCATAGGTAGCATACCCTTAACAAAGGAGTGAAGATATTCTTGACGTTGAACGGTGTAGCTAGCCGCAAAGATCACCGCAGCAAACTTCATTAACTCAGATGGCTGAAAGTTCATCAGGCCCAATGGAATCCAGCGCTTAGCACCATTCACACCCTTACCTACACCAGGGATCAAGACAGCAATAAGTAATAAAACCGTAAACCCAAAAATCACTGGCGAGTAGCGATCCCATACCTTGGTAGGAATCTTAAAAGCCCAAATACCAACCCCAATTGCAATCGTTAAAGAAATGAGATGGCGAATCAGGAAAAAGTTGCTGCTGTAGTTTGCGTACTTAGGTCCATCTGCTAAAGTAATCGAAGCTGAGTACACCATCACTAGACCAATCAACATCAAAGATAAGACTGCCCACACGAGTAGCTGGTCATAGTCCATCATCCGCGAACGGGTCTGCTCTACACCTGACACTGCGTCCCTTAATCCAGTGCGGAAATTATCAATTCCACCTCGAGAAAAATTCCAGAAGCGATTTAGACCAAGGCGATTTTCAGGAAATAATTTTTCTTTTAAGTTCATACCTGAACTCCTTCAAATTGCATTCCCAATTCCTCGACCTCTGCTGCAAATACTTGAGCACGCTCTTTATAGTCTCGGAACTGATCTAAGCTTGCGCAAGCCGGAGAAAGCAACACCAAGTCTCCCGAGATCGCCTGTGCTGCTGCTGCCTGAACGGCCGATTTCAGATCACCACAATTTATGCTTTGAATACCAGAACCTAGGGCTTCTCCAATTGCAGCGCCATCTTTACCGATCAAGAAAGCGCCTTTAACAAAACGTAAAGCTGGCTCACGCAATGGACTGAAATCCTGCCCCTTACCTTCACCCCCAGCAATTAACCAAATTCGCTTTCCAGATTCATTACTGCCAAGACCATTTAATGCGGCAACAGTTGCACCCACATTAGTACCCTTGCTGTCATCCACATACTCAACGTCTTTAACGATCGCAATACTTTGGACTCGATGTGGCTCACCGTGATAATCACGCAAGCCATGTAGGAGCAAATTCATTGGTAAATTGGCAGCGCGCGCTAAAGCTAATGCTGCCAATGCATTTAAAGCATTATGGCGACCACGAATTCTTAAGGCATCGGCTGGAATCAAGCGCTTCAGTCGCAATGGCTCAGCTTCTTCAATAGTGGCAGACTTACGGCGACGTTTAGACTTAGGCTCAACATCTTCATCCACTTCAGCCCACACTAACCAATCAATTCCGCCTGCGCGTAAATCATGTTCAATACCAAAGGCACCTTGTTCATCGGGACGATTAGAGCCAAAAGTCACTATCGACTTCTCTACCCTCTGTTCTTCAGAAAGAAGACTCATGACTAAAGGGTCGTCACGATTCAAAATACATACCGTATCGTTGCCAAATATTTTTGATTTAGCTACCGCATAAGCGTGCATGTCACCATGCCAATCCAAATGGTCTTGAGTAAGATTTAGAACCGTTGCAGCGGTTGCATTGAGTGTGTGCGTATAAACAAGCTGAAAGCTTGATAGCTCAAGCACCCATACATCAGGCATGTCTACAATTTGATCTGCTGTATCCAAGCAGCTCATCAATTTATCTAGAGCCGCAGGACTAATGTTTCCTGCAACAGCTACTTTCTTACCAGTACGCTCACAGAGTTGCCCAGTTAATGCAGTAGTCGTTGTTTTGCCATTAGTACCCGTGATTGCTAATACCGCGGTGGCATAGCCCGAATCTTGCTCTTCGTTTTTAGCCATGCGATCTAATGCAGATATTGCTCGAGCAAAAAATTCAATCTCGCCCCAAACATCGATTTGCGCTTCATCCGCTTTTTCTAAAAATGATTTTGTTGGCTCTTGCAGCGGTGATAGGCCTGGGCTAATACCAATCACATCAATATTTTTGAGCAAGTCGTCACTTAAAGGACCAAAACAAATATCTTTTAAACCAGCAATACGAAGTTCTTCTAGCCAAGCGTTTTGACGCTCAGTAAATGCTGATTGGTCCCGCGTATCTGCTAAACGTACCTGCGCTTCATTACGGAGACACCACTTGGCCATAGCCACACCAGACTCACCCAAGCCCAATATCAGAAATCGGTATGGCGCTTGATAACCTTCATTAGCCATAAAGGCTAAATTTGCAAAGGTGTTCTCTAGAATCAACATATTTATTTTTGGATTACCTTAACTTCAAGCTAGACAAGCCAATTAAGACTAAAAGAATGGTAATAATCCAGAAACGCACTACTACTTGCGTCTCTTTCCAGCCACCTAATTCGAAATGGTGATGCAATGGCGCCATACGGAAGAGGCGGCGGCCTTCGCCAGAATGTTTTTTAGTCACCTTGAACCAAAATACTTGGAGCATCACTGAAACTGTTTCAGCAACAAAAATTCCACCCATCACAAACAGGACAATTTCTTGGCGAACAATAACGGCGATAGTTCCTAGTGCGCCCCCTAAAGCAAGAGCACCAACGTCACCCATGAATACTTGCGCTGGATGGGCGTTGTACCAGAGGAAAGCTAAACCAGCGCCACCCATAGCGCCGCAAAAGATTAGTAACTCACCAGCGCCAGGAATGTAGGGGAAGAGAAGGTACTTGGCGTAAATCGCATTACCCATTACATAGGCAAATGCGCCTAATGCAGCCCCAACCAAAATCACTGGCATGATCACGAGGCCATCAAGACCATCAGTCAGATTGACAGCATTACTACTACCAACCATTACCAAGTAACTCAAAATAATGAACCCCAGTATTCCCAATGGGTAGCTAACTTCTTTCATGAATGGAATCAATAAATTCGTTTTTGCAGGAAGATCTAAAGCAAACCCGCTTCTTAGCCACTCATAAAACAATTGCAATACTTTGAGGTTATTCACTTCAGAGACAGAGAATGCAAGATAGATTGCCGCAAATAAACCAATTAAGGTTTGCCACAAGAACTTTTCTCTTGAAGCCATACCTTTAGGATCTTTGTAAACCACCTTACGATAGTCATCCACCCAACCGACTAAGCCAAATCCAAAAGTAACGATCATTACAATCCAAATAAATCGATTACTAAGATCAGCCCACAACATGCATGAAATGAAAATGCCGATCAAAATCAGAACACCGCCCATAGTTGGGGTGCCAGATTTCACTAAATGTGTTTGTGGGCCATCAGTACGAACTGCTTGACCCATTTTTAAGGCAGTCAATTTACGAATTACCCATGGTCCCGCAGCCAAGCCAATTAACAATGCAGTTACTGTTGCCATCACCGCTCTAAAAGTGATGTAGTTAAATACTCGGAAAAATCCGAAATCATCTTGCAACCATTGCGCTAATATTAGGAGCATGTTTTAGCCTCCTCTAACAAGGCTTGAACTACACGCTCCATGCGCATAAACCGTGAACCTTTAACCAATATATTGAGATGTTGATTGCTACCGCTAGACTGCGCTTGCAATGCATCTCTTAACTGGGCAATTAAACTATCTATGTCGGAAAAATGTATTGCACTAGATGAAGTCGTACTTGCTGCAGTTGCACTAGCACCAGTTACCTGATTAAATCCTTGAAGGGCAAACTGGCATTGCTCACCTAAAACAAATAATTTTGAGATGCCTTGTTCGGCAGCATAAGCACCAACCTCTCGGTGGAATTCTGGGCCTTGATTACCAACCTCACCCATATCACCCAAGATCAGCCATGATAAGTTACCGGATTGCTTTAGGGCATCAATAGCAGCCCTTACAGAATCAGGATTAGCGTTATAGCTATCATCAATTAGTGTGTGATTTAAATCAATTACTTTTGCTTGCATGCGCCCATTTACTGGCGAGAAAGCCTCAAGACCTTCTTTAATCTTTTCAAGACTTATACCCGCAGCGATTCCTACAGCGCTTGCAGCCAGTGCATTTCGTACATTATGACTACCTAAGGTATTTAACTGAACCTCGATAGTGCCCAGTTCAGTATGAATCTGCACGAGTCCATTACTTAATAGACTTCCAGTTACTGAAGCAGTAGTTTTGGCCTGTGCAGAAGTGAGTACAAAATCAATCACCTTGCGATCCGCAGCAGCCTCACGCCAAACATTGGAAAATTCTGAATCTGCCGGGAATACAGCAGTTCCATCGCCTGGTAAGGCACGAATCGCATCCGAGTGCTCTTCTGCTACTGCTGCAACCGTCGCCATAAACTCTTGATGCTCACGCTGCGCATTATTGATTAATGCAATATTTGCTTGTGCAATTGCAGCTAACTGCGCTGTTTCACCTGGATGATTCATGCCAAGCTCAACTACCGCAAGACGATCTGTTGAGCCTAACTTCATAAGCGTTAACGGCAAACCAATATCGTTATTAAGATTACCTTTAGTTACCAAGGTATGTTGCTCACCCACTGCGCCCTTGAAAATAGAAGCAATCATCTCTTTAACTGTGGTCTTACCATTGCTACCAGTAACCAATACCAATGGAATAGGATGGCTTGCGCGCCATGCTTTTGCTAAATTACCTAAGCCAATACGAGTATTCGAAACGCAAATAGCAGGCAAGTCTACTGGACACTTATCTTGATTACTGATCAGAGCAGCGCTAGCTCCAGCCTTAGCGACATCGGATAAAAAGTCATGCGCATCAAAACGCTCACCTACTAACGCTACAAATAATTCATTACGCTCAATCTGACGACTGTCAGTGCCAACTCGAGAAATTACTATTTCTTTAGCGGTTTCTGTTAAAGCGTTGATTAACGTGCTTCCTGGCAACATCGCTTGAGCTTGAGAAAGGCTTATCATGATAGACATTAGATTCCGCCTCCAGCCGCTAAACGAATATGTTCTTGGTCAGAGAAATCAAATTTCTTGCCATTGATTTCCTGGGTAGTTTCGTGACCTTTACCAGCAACTAAAACAATATCGCGTATATCTGCGTGACGTATTGCAGCCATGATGGCTGCTGCACGATCAGCAATCATTTGGATATTCTGTACATCTGACTTCATACCGCTACGAATCATCTGCATGATGAGTTGTGGATCTTCGGATCGTGGATTATCACTAGTAATCAGAATATGGTCGGCATTGCGTTCAGCAACCGCACCCATCTGTGAACGCTTACCTATATCACGATCACCACCACAGCCAAATACACACCACAACTTTCCACCGCGTTGCTCGGCGATGGGGCGCAATGCTTGCAAAGTCTTCTCTAAAGCGTCCGGAGTATGTGCGTAATCTACAACCGCTAACAAGCCTTCTGTCTTTTGCTGCTTGCCGAGGGGAATTAACTCCATGCGACCAAGCACTGGATTCAAATGACTGATTTTCTCAGCCGCATCTTCTATGCTCATCCCCTGAGTAAGTAATACTACCCACACTGCAAGCGCATTGCTTAAATTAAATTCGCCCAATAAAGGGATGTGCAATTGAACGCTGCCTACACTTTCAGAAATAAAAGTGGAGTCATATCCAGAACCAGATAGCACAGTATCTTTTGCACAAATGCGTTGTAAGCGATCGCCAAATTTTTCAAAGCCTTGAAATGCAGACTGGGATAACGCATAAGCCCAAACCTGCAAGCCATCTTTCACTAATAAGTTCATAGCCAACTCACGACCAAAAGCATCATCTAGATTAATGACTGCATGCTTAAGTCCAGCTTGCTGAAATAATTTAGACTTTGCCTCAGCATAATCAGCCATGCTGCCGTGATAATCCAAATGATCTTGTGTCAAATTAGTAAACACTGCGCAATTAAATTCGGTTCCAGCGATACGCTCTTGATGCAATGCGTGCGAGGATACCTCCATCGCTACTTGCTTTGCTCCAGTATTGCGCAACTCTGCTAGCTGGGTCTGTAATTTAGGAGCATCTGGAGTGGTATAGCCAGTTTGCATTAATGTGCCTGGGAAGCCAGTTCCCAATGTACCTAAAACTGCAGTGCGATGATTGTTAGCATCTAGTGCTTGAGCAAGCCATTGCGTGACACTAGTTTTGCCATTAGTACCAGTAACACCAATGATCTTTAATTGTTTACTTGGATAGTCGTACCATTGAGCACATAGCTCGCCTACTTTTTCAGCAAGATCTTCAACTGCAAAACATTGGGGGTGATCTATAAATTGAGTACTCATTCCCGCCGGATCAAAAACTACCGCAGCTGCGCCACTTTCTAGGGCTCTCCTGATAAATTGGCGGCCATCACGTAAGGCACTTCCATGCCCAACTGGATAGGCAAAAAAGATATCTCCAGACTTAATCTGGCGACTATCCGCACACACTTTTGCGGAAGAATTCGCCAGTGTGTGTAAGTGGTCAATCAAATGATTGGTGTCTATCTTCAAGTTCACCCTCATCGCTTTAAAACCACATGCTGAGCCTGCGCATTTGCAGTTTGAATTTCTGGCGCGCCCTTATCCTGTAATACCATTTGCTTGACTTTGCTATCAGGCAAAACATTTAAGGTGTGCAAGGTTTCGCTCACAATCGTTGAGAACACCGGTGCGGCTACATCACCACCATAATGGCTTCCGCCTGTAGGCTCATCAATCATTACCGCAACAACAATACGCGGCGCACTAATTGGCGCCAGCCCAGCAAAGTAGGCTCGATATTTATTGCCATAACCCTTGCCAACCAACTTATGCGCTGTTCCAGTTTTACCGCCAACACGGAAACCTTCGGCCTGAGCCTTAACTGCGGTTCCGCCAGGCTCTGTAACTGCCTCCATCATGTTACGCATTTCAATTGCTGTTTTTGGAGAGAGCACTTTAGTACCTGGCTTGAACTCTGGACTACGCTCAATAGTCAAGGGGACTAACTCACCGTCACGTGCAAACACTGTGTATGCACGTGCTACCTGAAAAAGTGATGCAGAAATACCGTAGCCAAATGCAATACGCGCCTGATCGGTAGGCATCCATTTTTTAAATGGATGTACCGTACCAGCAACCGCACCAGGGAATCCAATTTTTGGTGCTTGACCCAAGCCAACTGCTGTATAAAAATCCCACATCTCCTCAGGAGAGAGATTGTTCATTGCAATCTTGGCTGTACCGATGTTGCTGGACTTTTGAATGATCTGTGCAACAGTTAAGTTGCCATAGGGATGTGTATCGGTAATAGGTTTAGGGCCTACAAGATAAGAGGCTCCAATCACCATATTAGTGTCAGGCTTTACTACACCTTTTTCGAGCGCAATGGCAATAGTGAGAGGCTTCATGGTTGAGCCAGGTTCGAAGGTATCGGTCAATACGCGATTACGTAATTGTTCGCCCGTTAAATACCGTCTGTCATTCGGGTTATAACTTGGGTAATTTGCTAAGGCTAAGATTTCACCGGTTTGTGTATCAAGCACAACAGCACCGCCCGCTTTAGCATGATGCATCTCTACTGCATCTTTCACGGCGTTGTATGCCAAAAACTGAATCTTGCTATCAATCGAAAGATTGAGGTCTTTACCATTTTGCGGTAACTGCAAAATAGCGACATCTTCAACTACCCTACCCAGGCGATCAACCACAACACGTCTTTGCCCTGGATGACCAGCCAACTCGGCCTCACGAGAAAGCTCCATGCCTTCTTGACCTTTATCGTTTACATTTGTGAAGCCAACTACGTGCGCCATCGCCTCACCTTCTGGGTAGAAACGGCGGTATTCATTATTCAGACCAATGCCTGGAATTTCTAACTGCTTAATTTGCTGCGCAACTGCAGGATCCACCTGACGCTTTAAGAAGATTTGCTTGCGCTCTTCCTTTAATTTCTTACGCAAATCTGCTTCGCTCATTTGCAACAAGCTTGCTAACTTTTGAACTTTATCTGCAGCTAAATCATCTGGCACCGTATCGTTATAGGCAATAACCGACTTAGCTTCTAAGCTAGTTGCAATAACCTGACCATTACGATCCAAAATTTTTCCGCGGCTAGCAGGCAACTCTAATTCTCGCTGAGTACCGCGCACACCCTTGGCCTCATAGAATGCGTTGCCTGGACCCTGTATCCAAAATGCACGCAGTAATAGCATCATGAATACAAAGAACAAGAGGAATAGCATCAAACGTGACCGCCACATTGGCAGACGTAATACTAAATTTGGCGTAGTAGAAAAACCAACCGGCCTCATTTAGTCTCCTTTAAATACAAAGTACGCTCAGGAGAAATCGGAGACATATGCAATTGATTACGAGCTATATCGCGAATACGTGCAGACTTAGAAAGATTGCGCTGTTCATATTCCAAGCGTAACCACTCTTGATTTAGCTTGCGCTCCTCAATCTGGGCAAGCTCTTGAAGGATGAATAATTTACGAGCGCGCTGCTGAGCAGCCACCAGTGATAAGGCACAAATCAATAGCAGTGCGAGTAAGGTCAACGTGGCGCGATTCATACTGCCACTCTCATGCGCTTCTCTGCTACACGCATAATTGCTGAACGTGCTCGAGAATTCTCAGACAATTCGGCATCACTTGGCCTTACGCGCCCAATAATTTCTAGCGCGCTTTGTGGTAAGTCTCTTTCACGTACCGGCAAACCACGCGGTACCTCCACTTTTGCATGTGCTTGCATGAATTGCTTTACGATGCGGTCTTCGAGAGAATGAAAACTGATCACTGCGAGTCTTGCTCCAGGCTTTAATAATTTCAAGGCTGCTTTTAAGCCAAGCTCTAAATCCTCTAGCTCGCGGTTTATAAAAATACGTAATGCTTGAAATGTTCTAGTAGCGGGATCTTGTCCAGCTTCACGAGTGCGCACTACGCTCGCTACCAGGTTAGCGAGCTCAGTGGTCGTTTTTGGAGCCAAGCCCTCCTCGCGCTTAGCCACAATAGCTTTAGCAATCTGAAATGCAAAGCGCTCTTCCCCGTAAGTCTTAATCACGCGTGTGATCTCCTCTAGCGGCGCTTGCTTCAACCACTCTGCTGCAGTCAAACCGTGCTCGGTATTCATGCGCATATCGAGTGGACCTTCGCGACGAAAAGAAAATCCCCGATGCGCTTCGTCTACCTGAGGTGAACTGATACCCAAATCCAACAAGATGCCATCGACTGATTCCGCTTCTGCGTACTGATCCATCTGCGCAAAACTGTCGTGCACAATTTTCAATCGTGGATCGTTGATTTTTTGCGCTACTGCAATCGCATCCAAATCCTTGTCGAAAGAAATCATGCGCGCAGAGGGATTTAATTCCTTGAGCAGTGCTTGCGTATGACCGCCACGCCCAAAGGTCCCATCGATTACCAAAATATTGTTTGATGCATTTTGATTTTGAATCAGCGGACCGCCAACTAGCGCCGTCACCGCCTCGGCCAGTAACACTGGGCGATGAGTTATGTTCATGGCACCCTGTCATCAAAAATTAAATTGCTTGAGTGCTTCAGGCATGCCTTGTGCAATAGCGGCCTGTTCTTTTGCAGCGTATGTTGCTGCATCCCACAACTCCAAGTGACTACCCATGCCGAGCAAAATCACTTCTTTTTCTATTCCTGCTGCTGAGCGTAATTCTGGACTAACCAATACGCGACCTGCGCTGTCCAAGTCCAACTCAGCTGCATTGCCTAAGAAAATACGGCGCCACCAATGGGCATCCATTGGAAGTTGTGCAACTCTTGCTCTGAAGGTTTCCCACTCCGGCCTTGGGAAGAGAAGTAAGCAGCCGTCGGGGTGTTTTGTGAGCGTAATGCGGCCCTCACCCTGTACCAACAAGGCGTCACGATGCTTTGCCGGCACAGACATGCGGCCTTTTGCATCTAAATTGAGAGCTGACGCACCTTGAAACACCATTTACCCCACTTTTTCACACTTCCTCCCACTTTAGAGGATCGTACTAAGAGGGTCAAGTGTTTTAGAGAGTTTTTTTGGGAATTTCTCTAGTGTTTACAAACACTTAGCGTCATGTGTTAAGAAAATGGTGATAATAAAATAGCTACTTGAAACAATGGCTTGGAAAATATACTTAAGAATAGATCTTAGCTATTAGGCTAGATAATCACCAAATATACTGTATTTATAACCAGTAATAGGTAAAAAATATATCAAAAAATTATTTTGGAAATAATTCCTTAACTTGAAACGTAATTTAACTTTAAATTTTGTAAGCAGTAGTGGTCATTATCTTAGACATTGCCTGCATTATTTTTTGAATTGGTTCAGGCAAATTTACTCCGCCAGCATTTTTTGCTGCTTGCCCGTGAGTAATTTCGTCGACGCGCATTTGATCAATAATTGCACGTGAACGTTGATCTTCTTTTGGTAATTTTTCGAGATGACTTTCCAAGTGATTCTCAACTTGTTTTTCTGTTTCGGCAACAAAACCTAAACTCCACTTATCCCCCGCTAAGCCTGCTGCCAAGCCGATCGCAAAGGATCCTGCATACCAAACTGGATTGAGATAACTAGTATGTGATCCAAGCTCTTGTAGTCGAGTTTCACACCACGCAAGATGATCCATTTCTTCTCGACCTGAGTGATCCAACATCTCCTGAATTTCTGGATTTCTTGCGACTAGTTTTTGTGATTGATAGAGCGCTTGGGCACAAACCTCTCCAACGTGATTTATGCGCATGAGTCCTGCTGCGTGTTTGCGTTCAGCAGCGTCCAAGACAGTATTACTAGCTGATTCAGAGCCTGGTATGGGTCTATGAGCATTTGCACCGCCGACAACTGAACGCAGTGCAGTATCAAACTCGAGAATGAAGCGATCTATCGGAGACATTTTGGGGATATTTAAACCAAAACCTCTGCTTTACAGCTTTGTTTGGTCTTCAAACCCAACTCTGCCAGAAGCTCACGGTCTTGTTCTGCCTCAGGGTTACCGGTAGTGAGCAATTGCTCACCATAGAAAATCGAATTGGCACCAGCCATGAAACACATAGCCTGAACAGCTCTGCCAAGCTCCTGACGGCCTGCGGATAAACGCACGCGCGCCTTAGGCATAGTGATCCTAGCAACCGCAATGGTTCTTACAAACTCCAATGGATCTAAAGGCTTTTGCTCAGCCAATGGCGTTCCAGCTACTGGCACCAGATGGTTGATCGGCACTGATTCTGGATAAGGGCTTAAATTGGCTAAGCGAGCCAAAAATGCGGCTCTTTGCTGTCTAGACTCGCCCATACCAACAATGCCACCACAACAAACAGACATGCCTGCTGCGCGAACATGAGAGATCGTATCCAGGCGCTCTTGATAACCCCGGGTGGAGATCACTGAGCGATAAAAGTCTTCACTGGTATCCAAGTTATGGTTATAAAAGTCTAGGCCAGCTTCTTGCAGTGCTTGAGCCTGATTCGCCTCCAACATGCCTAAGGTGGCACAAGTCTCCAAACCAAGGGCTTTCACGCCCTTAATCATGGCTGTGACTTTTTCAATATCGCGATCTTTGGGTTCGCGCCAAGCAGCACCCATACAGAAACGGTTAGAGCCTGCGGCTTTAGCTGCCCTAGCGGCTTCTAAAACCTCCTCCAGGTCCATCAGTTTCTCAGCCTTTACATCGGTGTCATAACGAGCGGCTTGAGGGCAATAAGCGCAATCCTCAGGGCAGCCACCTGTCTTGATTGACAGCAATGTAGCCAGTTCCACATCTCCCTCAGGGAAGTAAGACTGATGAGTTTCTTGAGCCTTGAGCATTAGCTCATTGAATGGAAGGGCAAATAAAGCCTCAATTTGAGCCACTGACCACTCTCCGAATACAGGGACTACCGCACTCGCGCCCTCATGCAAATCAGACTTCGATTTGAACTGGGTTAGTGGTTTTTCAATGGTTTGAGTGTCCTGCATAGCTAAATTCCGGAAAATAGGTAGATTTAAGGCATAAACATAACAGATACAAGCCTGGGTTTGGAAAAACTAGTGGTCAAATATCAAACATGAAGGTTATTTCTGATTTAAATCAAGCCCCACTCGTTGATCGTAGCTTAGCCGCCGTTTGGCACCCATGCACGCAGATGAAACAGCATGAGTCCTTTCCCTTAGTTGCCATTACAAAAGGTAAGGGTGCTTGGCTATATGACGAAAACGGGAAAGCACTACTCGACTCCATTAGTTCATGGTGGACAAATTTGTTTGGTCACTCCAATCCGCACATCAATCAAGCAATTACTGCACAACTAGAAAAAATTGAGCATGTGATGCTCGCCGGATTTACACATCTGCCAGTAGTCGAACTATCGGAAAAACTTTCCGCGCTGACCAACCATCATTTAGGTCATGTCTTTTACGCATCCGATGGCGCATCGGCTGTTGAGATTGCGTTGAAGATGAGTCATCACTATTGGCAACTCAATGGTAATACGCAGAAGAAAAAATTTGTCTGTTTAGAAAATGGCTATCACGGCGAAACTCTTGGTGCATTAGCAGTAACTGATGTGGCCATCTTTAGACAAGCCTATGGATCGCTCTTGCAAGATGTGTTCACCATATCCTCGCCTGATGCACGCAAAGCAAAGGCTGGTGAAAGTCCAGAGGATGTTGCTAAGTACGCAGCCAAACAACTTGAAGAATTATTTGAAAAAGAGCATCAAAAGATTTCTGCCATCATTGTTGAGCCACTAGTTCAATGTGCTGGGCAGATGGCTATGTACTCATCCGAATATCTTCGTTTAGTGAGGGCCTTATGTGATCGCTATGAAGTGCACCTTATTGCTGATGAGATCGCTGTGGGTTGTGGTCGGAGCGGTAAGTTTTTTGCCTGTGAACACGCTGATATTTGGCCAGACTTCTTGACGCTCTCAAAAGGCATTAGCGGTGGCTATCTTCCACTATCCCTTTGCCTTACCACTGACAAGATATACCAATCTTTTTATGGCGATCAGATTCAGCAAGGGTTTTTACATTCTCACTCCTATACTGGCAATCCGCTTGCATGTGCCGCCGCACTCGCTTGTCTAGAGATTTTTGAAACAGAAAAAGTATTAGAAAAAAATATTGAGCGCGCGCACGATTTAGCCAAAGCTTTTGCTTGGGCAAAGGTAGATTCTCGAATTGAGCATTGGCGTCAACAAGGGATGATTTTGGCATTTGATGTAAAAAGCGATTGCCTAAAAAATTCCAAAATGTTTGCGAAAGAAATGTTTTCGCATAGCTTAGATCAAGGTGTTTTGATTAGACCCATCGGCAATACGATTTATGTCATGCCACCCTATATTCTGTCGCCAGCAGAAACGATGGAATTAGGTAGCGCTGTACAACGCGCACTTGAAAAGACATTGGCATGACGAATTCTTCAAATACATTTAGCGCCCTGCATTTAGCGCAAGAGCAGATTGCAGATCTCGACTCGCAATTACTCAAGCGCAAACTCAGAGCAACGCAATCTCCCTGTGATACCAAAGCTTTGGTTGATGGACGAGAGTTAAAAGTCTTCTGTAGTAACGACTATCTTGGCCTTGCGAACCATCCCACCCTGATTAAAGCGTTTTCTGAAGGTGCTCAAAAATATGGGGTAGGTAGCGGAGCCTCTCACCTTATTAGCGGCCACAGCGTCGCTCATGAGCTACTTGAAAAGCAATTAGCTTCTTTTCAAAAGCAACACATCCCAAATGCAAAAGCCCTCTTTTTTAGCACTGGCTATCTAACCAACCTTACAGCCATCACGGCATTAGCTAGACTCGCGCCCCAAGATAATGCCAGCATTTATTCGGCAAAATTAAATCATGCCTCTCTGATTGATGGAATACGTTTAGCAAGCGCCCAGACTAAAGCAAATGTTAACTTGTTTGATCACACCCAATTAGACGCATTAAGTGAGTTACTCAAAGCAGATCAAAGATCGTTAAAGATCATCGTGACCGATGGTGTCTTTAGCATGGATGGTGATCTAGCACCCGTGCGAGCGTTATTAAAACTTGCCGAGCAGTATGACGCGCTGCTATTAGTTGATGACGCCCATGGTTTTGGGGTTCTTGGAAAACATGGTCATGGCATTTTGGAGCAAGACAATATCTGTTCTGATCGAATTATTTATATCGGCACGCTTGGCAAGGCTGCTGGAGTAAGTGGGGCTTTTGTCTGCGCACAAGAAACCTTTATTGAATGGCTGGTTCAAAAGGGTCGCCCTTTCATCTACAGCACTGCAAGCCCACCAGCGATTGCCCACACCCTCTCTAAGAGTTTAGAAATAATTGAGGGTGATGAGGGCGCTAGTCGACGCAAACAACTCAATCAACTTATTCGTATCTGGCAAGATGAAATGCAATTCTCTCAATGGTTAAAAGTTTCTTCTTGTACTGCTATTCAGCCTGTTATCTTGGGAAGTAATGCCAACGCCTTACTCGCATCTAAATTATTAGATGATGCAGGTTATTGGATTCCAGCCATTCGTCCGCCTACCGTAACAAAAGGAAGTGCACGATTACGTATTACGTTTTCTGCCAACCACAGCGAAGCAGATTTACGCCAACTCATCACCACCTTAAAAGCAATTGAACATCAGATACTTGACATGGCTGAGCATGAATAAGTCCCATGGCTTTTTTGTCACTGGCACTGATACTGAGGTTGGAAAAACACTGGTAAGTGGCGCTCTCATTCTGAAATTGCGCGAACAGGGAATAAATACCATTGGCTTTAAACCGGTTGTTGCTGGAACTTATCAAGACATAAATGGCATAAGCCTCAATGAGGATATAGAAACATTGCGTATCGCTTCAAATCTCAAGTCTAGTGACTTCATTTTGTGTCCCTATGTATTAGATCAGCCAGCCGCGCCACATTTGGTGGCAGCTAGCCAAGGATTTAAACTTAAAATGGAAGTAATCACTCAAGCGTTTCAGAATACTCAAAAACAAGCTGAATGCGTTGTTGTTGAGGGCGCTGGAGGCTTGTTGATTCCCCTCAATGACAATGAAGATTTAGGTGATTTCGCAATAGAAATTAACTTACCCATCATTCTCGTGGTAGGCATGAAGTTAGGCTGCATTAATCATGCCCTGCTGACTTATGAAGCTATCAAGGCACGTCATTTAAATCTTGCTGGATGGGTAGCCAACACCCTAAATTCAGAAATGCTGCTGCTTCAAGAGAATTTACAAACCCTAAAAGAGAAAATAACTACGCCTTTTTTGGGCCTCATTCCAGCGCTACCAAAAGAACTCCAAAAATCCGATAACAGCCCTTATTCAATGGAAGCGCTAACTTTTGCTGCACAGCACATTCAATTACCCAAGAATTAATTTCGGGTAATTCTCCATAAAAGGCATATGTAAAGACTTTCGGATAAGATAAAGGAATGCATTTATCTCCAGAAATTATTACCTCCGCAGAAACCATTCAAGAGATTCGACGCAATATTCATGCGCATCCTGAATTACGTTTCGAAGAAAATCGCACGGCTGATCTAGTAGCGGAAGCCCTTTCTAGCTGGGGCATTACCGTTTACCGCGGCATGGGAAAAACGGGTGTTGTTGGTCGTCTTGATGGAGATTTAGGTCCTGGCAAGATGATTGGCTTACGGGCTGATATGGATGCGCTGCCATTACAAGAGCACAATAACTTTTCACATGCCTCCAAAAATCCAGGAAAGATGCATGCGTGTGGGCATGATGGTCACACTGCGATGCTTCTGGGTGCCGCACAATATTTATCAAATCATCGTGATTTCAAAGGCACAGTAATTTTTATTTTCCAGCCTGCTGAAGAGGGTGGCGCTGGTGCAAACGAAATGATTAAAGATGGACTCTTTAAAGAGTTTCCCTGTGATGCAGTATTTGGTTTGCACAACTGGCCTGGCTTAGCAGAGGGCCACTTCGGCGTTACCCCTGGACCAATGATGGCCTCGAGTAATACTTTTGAAATCACTATTAAAGGTAAAGGTGGTCATGCCGCCCTTCCCCATAACAGCGCAGATCCGGTTTTTACTGGTGCGCAAGTAGTACTTGCTTTGCAAAGCATCATCACGCGCAATAAGCGTCCTGTAGATGCAGCTGTTTTATCGATTACCCAATTTCATGCAGGTGAAACCAGTAACGTCATTCCTGATAGCGCCTTTATTGGTGGAACGGTACGCACATTTACTTTAGATGTCTTAGATTTGATTGAGCAACGCTTGCGAGAAATCGCCCACAGTGTTGCAACTGCTTTTGATTGTCAAGCTGAAATTAGCTTTGCTAGAAATTACCCGCCCCTGATTAATCATGCCAAGGAAGTTGAGTTTGCTACTGAGGTCATGAGCGAATTGGTGGGCAAACAAAATGTAAACGCATCAATCGACCCTACTATGGGCGCAGAAGATTTTGCATTTATGTTGCTTGCAAAGCCGGGCTGCTATGTCTTCCTAGGTAATGGTGACGGTGATCATCGCTCGGTGGGTCATGGCATGGGCCCATGCCACTTGCATAACCCTTCTTACGACTTCAACGACTCTTTGATTCCAGTAGGCGTGAGCTATTGGGTCAAACTAGCTCAACGCTTCCTAGAAAAAAACTAAATTCTTTTAATTTTTTTCTTCGCTAACTCAATTAAGAATTAGTAAATTTGGCTGAACGCTTTTCCATAAATGCAGCCATACCTTCTTTTTGATCGTTTGTTCCAAAGCAGGCATGGAAGAGGCGACGCTCAAAATGAATCCCTTCGGACAAAGTAGTTTCATAGGCAGTATTGATGCTTTCCTTCACCATCATCGCAGTCAATAAAGGCATGTCTGCAATGCTTTTGGCAATCGCTTTAACTTCTTTTAATAAATCTGCCTGAGGAAAGATTCTTGCGACTAGACCAGAACGCTCAGCTTCAGCAGCATCCATCATGCGACCTGTCAAAGCGAGATCCATCGCTTTGGCTTTTGATACCGCGCGTGGCAATCGTTGCGTACCTCCAGCCCCAGGAATGATGCCTAGCTTGACTTCAGGCTGTGCAAACTTGGCATTATCAGCAGCCATGATGGTGTCGCACATCATAGCCAACTCACACCCGCCACCGAGCGCATACCCAGAAACTGCAGCAATGACTGGTTTACGAACTTTTTTAATTTCTTCCCAGTTACGAGTAATGAAGTCACCACGATAGACATCCTGCAAGCCGTACTTTGCCATGGATGCAATATCCGCTCCAGCAGCAAATGCCTTTTCACTACCAGTAATGATCATGCAACCAATATTGTCGTCGGCATCGAAAGCCAACAATGCTGTACCGAGCTCTTGCATTAACTGATCGTTCAATGCATTTAATACCTCTGGGCGATTCAAAGTGATAGTAGCAACCTTACCTTCTACTTCAGTCAAAATTGTTTTGTAGCTCATGAATTTCTTTCAGTGATAAGTATTTAATTAACGTGGAAGCAGCAACCACATCCTGCCATTTTGTTTCATACGACCCGCCATCTCTCCAGCAGAATCTCCTGAACCCCAATAGTAGTCGGCTCTTACTCCACCGACAATGGCTTTGCCTGTATCTTGTGCCACGACTAATTTCTGTAAAGGCTGGTTACTCAGGGGTTTAGTTGTCGCCAAGAAGACGGGGGCGCCCAATGGTATGGCCTGTAAATCTACGGCAATACTACGCTCACCAGTCAATGGCACACCAAGAGCACCGACAGTGCCTGGCGTCTCCTTAAAAAAGACAAAGCGTGGATTGGCATTAAGCATTTCATTCACACGCTCTGGATTGCGCTTAGCCCATTGTGAAATACCCTGCATAGTTGCTTCACTACGCGTAATTTCTTTACGATCTAGTAACCATTGGGCTGAAGATTTAAAAGGCTGTTCATTCGTTCCAGCAAATCCTAGTTGCATTATTCTGCCGTCCTCGAGACGAATTTTTCCTGAGCCCTGAATTTGCATTGAGGCAGCCTCAACAGGGTCTTGCACCCATGCAATTTCTGACCCCCTTAACATGCCTGAACTCATCAACTCTGCACGCGTTGGCCCCGGATTAGGTTTAGATTTTTTCCACGTACTAGGGTATCCATAAAGTGGCACGTTGTAAGTGCTAGTGCGGGTTTGAGAACCATTCATGACTGGCTCGTAATAACCAGTAATTAAGCCCGTGTCACTGCCAGAGCTATTACGAATTTCATATGCTTGAAAATTATTTTCAAAATATTTTCGAATAGATTGTATGTCGCGACTTGATATATTGCTTGCTTGAGCACATACTTGACGCCAGTTGACGTCGCCACTTTTCTTACGCAAAACATCACAACTTTTTAACCAAGCTGGCCAGGTCTGAGTTAAATCATCCTCTTGCCATCCAGGCAAAGCCTGCCATGAAACCGCACTAAAGCTCGCAATAGAAGAACTGTAGCTTGATGGCGAAGCTCCAGAACCACTCGAGCGATACCCAGTACCCCGCGTAGGAGGCGCAGAGCATCCTGCAATTAAGCTGGCGATGAGGATAGCGAATACACTTAGTAGAGTTAATTTAAATTTAGAAATCATGATTGCCAATTTACTCGATGAATACCCGATGCTACTGTTTGCTTTTGAAGGTGCTGTTGCCTTAGGCTTATTACTCTTTATTGTCCTCTGGACTGGCAAAGGTAAAAAGTAGTTTTCAGCAGTCTTCTCAAGCCCAGTATTAATGCAGGGTTCGCGGCATCACGAGGGCAAATTCTGGGATGGGGGCCTGAAAGAACTGGGCGTCTTCAGTGACGCAGAAATACTCCCCACGCATTGTTCCCGCAGGAGTCGGTAAAGTAGCCCAGCTGGTGTACTCAAAATGCTCGCCTGAGCGCAATAGAGGCTGTTGACCAACAACCCCCAAGCCACGAACCTCCTGGACATCGTTATCCCCATCTGTAATGAACCAATGACGGGCAATAAGCTGAATACTGGCTTTACCAGTATTTCGAATAATTACCGTGTAAGCAAAGGCAAATTGGCGGTTATCGGGGTCAGATTGCTCAGGTAGGAACTGGGCTTTGACCGTAATGCTCATTTCGTGGGGATTCATGGACGAATTCTGCTCCATCCTAAGGCCAACTGCAAGCTAGAATCTAGGGATGGAAAGCCAAAAATCATCCTCTGATAGTCAATTTGTTATTGCCCCGTCCATTCTGTCTGCTGATTTTGCCTGTCTAGGCAAAGAAGTGCGGGACGTTTTAGTGGCTGGCGCTGATTGGATTCACTTTGATGTGATGGACAACCACTACGTACCCAATCTCACTATTGGCCCCTTGGTTTGTGAGGCTATTCGCCCTTATGCACATAAAGATGGCAAGCCTGCAGTCATTGACGTGCACTTGATGATCGAACCTGTAGATCGTATCGTCCCTGACTTTGCCAAAGCGGGTGCAAATTTAATTAGCTTTCATCCTGAAGCAAGTCCGCATGTCAATCGCACACTTAACCTCATTCGCGATCAAGGGTGTCAAGCAGGCCTTGTATTTAATCCAGCGACGCCGCTTGATCATCTTGATCACACCTTAGAATTACTCGATCTCGTTTTGCTGATGTCAGTAAACCCAGGCTTCGGTGGGCAGTCGTTTATTCCAAGCACCCTCAATAAGGTTACTCAAGTGCGTGCACGCCTTGATCACTATCGGGCCGAAACTGGACGACATATTCGTCTTGAGGTAGATGGTGGAATTAAAGTCGACAATATTGCCGAAGTAGCGCGAGCCGGTGCCGATACTTTTGTTGCAGGCTCAGCAATTTACGCACAAGAAAATTACGCTCAAGTCATTGCAGCTATGCGTACTGAATTAGGAAAGTCAGGAACAGCGTAATGCAGCGTGAGGAATTTAATGCCCTAGCTAAACAGGGTTTCAATCGCATTCCCCTCATCAAGGAGGTTTTGGCAGATCTTGAGACCCCACTATCGCTCTACGTCAAGCTTAGCCAAGCTTTTGGCAAGACCAATACTTACCTTTTGGAGTCTGTTTTAGGTGGTGAACGTTTCGGCCGCTTCTCCTTTATTGGCCTGCCTGCCAAGACCATCATCAGAACCGTAGGCACTCCTTCGGCGCCAGTCAATGAAGTGGTAACTGATGGCAAAGTTGTTGAGAGGAATGCCGATAATCCACTCGACTTTGTAGATGCGTATTTCAAGCGTTTTAAGGTTGCCTTACAAGCGGATATGCCCCGCTTTTGTGGTGGTCTTGCTGGCTACTTTGGTTATGACACAGTTCGTTATATCGAATTGCGTTTAGCCAATCATCAACTACCCGATGAATTAGGTGTTCCGGATATTCAACTGATGTTGACTGAAGAGTTAGCAGTGATTGATAACGTTGCTGGAAAAATTTATTTTATTGTTTATGCAGATCCTAGTATTGCTGATGGCTTTGAAAAAGCACAAAGTCGCTTAAAAGAATTACTAACCTGTCTTGGGAAGCCAGCAAATATGCCGGCATCTTTACCAAGCACTAAAACTGACTTGATCCGTAAATTCAATGTGGCTGATTTTGAAAAAGCAGTGCTCAAAACTAAAGAATATATTTTGGCAGGCGATTGTATGCAGGTTGTGATTGGTCAACGCATTAGTAAGCCATTCACAGACTCGCCATTGGCTCTATACAGAGCCTTGCGCTCACTCAACCCATCGCCTTACATGTATTTCTACGATTTCGGCGATATGCAAATCGTAGGCTCATCTCCTGAGATTTTGGTGCGACAAGAAAAACGCGCTGCCGAGAAGATTGTGACCATCAGACCGCTTGCTGGCACGCGTCCTCGCGGAGCCAGTGCCGAGGAAGACGAGCGCCTAGCTAAGGAGCTTTTGGCTGACCCTAAAGAAATCGCTGAACACGTCATGCTGATTGACCTAGCCCGTAATGACGTGGGTCGCATCGCCAAAACCGGCTCAGTCAAAGTTACTGACTCCATGTCTATTGAGAAGTACTCTCATGTTCAGCACATTGTGAGCTCAGTAGAAGGCGATCTTTTGGATAATATGAGCAATATGGATGTATTGCGAGCCACATTCCCTGCTGGCACCCTCTCTGGTGCGCCAAAAATTAGGGCAATGGAAATCATTGATGAAATGGAAATTGTGAAGCGTGGTGTATACGGTGGCGCAGTGGGTTATCTCTCCTTCTCAGGTGATATGGATGTAGCGATCGCCATTCGTACCGGCGTTATTCGCAATGGCATGCTGCACTCTCAGGCTGGAGCAGGCGTTGTTGCTGACTCTGACCCCACTGCCGAGTGGAAAGAAACTGAAGCAAAAGCCCGCGCAGTCCTTACAGCAGCAGATTTAGTACAAGGAGGACTTGATGCTCCTAATGATTGATAACTACGATTCTTTTACTTACAACCTCGTGCAGTACTTTGCAGAACTTGGTGAAGAGGTGAAAGTATTTCGTAATGACGAAATTGCTGTTGAAGATATTGCTAAGCTCAATCCAACGCGTATTTGCATCTCCCCCGGCCCTTGCAGCCCCTCAGAAGCAGGCATTTCCGTTGAAACGATTAAGCGTTATGCAGGGCAAATCCCAATCCTTGGTGTTTGCCTAGGACATCAAGCGATTGGCGAAGCATTCGGTGGCAAAGTGATTCGCGCGCAAAAGGTAATGCATGGCAAGACTGATAGCATTCATCACACGGGGGTGGGTGTATTTAAAAACTTACCCGATCCATTTAAGGTGACTCGTTATCACTCCCTAGCTATTGAAAAGGCTTCTTTGCCCGCAATGCTAGAGGTGACCGCTACCTCATCTGATGGCGAAATCATGGGCGTACGCCATAAAGAGCTTGCTGTAGAAGGTGTGCAATTTCACCCAGAATCGATTCTCTCTGAGTATGGCCACGCCTTACTTAAGAATTTTTTACAAAATCAATAACTGCCTCAAAAGCGCTATGTCAATTACACCGCAAGAAGCCTTACAAAGATGCATTGAACATCGTGAGTTATTTCATGATGAGATGACGGCTATGATGCGCCTCATTATGAGCGGTGAAATGGCGCCAGAGTTAGTTGCAGGCTTACTCGTTGCATTACGCACTAAAAAAGAAACTGTTGGTGAAATCGCCGCTGCTGCTCAAGTGATGCGTGAGTTTGCAACCTCAGTACGAGTGGATGATAGCAGCCATTTAGTCGATGTTGTTGGCACAGGTGGTGATGGGGCTCACACTTTTAATATCTCTACTGCTGCCATGTTTGTTGCAGCAGGTGCTGGTGCCAAGATTGCCAAGCATGGTAATCGCAGCGTCAGCAGTAAATCAGGAAGCGCTGATGTGTTGGAAGCTCTTGGCGTCAATCTAGCTCTGTCAGCAGATCAAGTTGCTGCATGTATATCCAGTGTTGGAGCAGGCTTTATGTTTGCTCCAAACCATCATCCAGCAATGAAAAATGTAGTGCCTATTCGCAAGCAATTGGGCGTGCGCACAATTTTTAATATTCTTGGTCCCCTGACTAATCCCGCTGATGCCAAACGTATTTTGATGGGTGTTTTCCATGCTGACCTCGTTGGTATTCAGGCACACGTATTGCAAGCGCTAGGGATGGAACATGCGCTAGTGGTTTATGGGCGAGATGGCCTCGATGAAATATCTTTAGAAGGTTCTACCTTAGTAGGCGAACTCAAAGATGGTCAAGTCCGTGAATATGAAATTCACCCTAAAGATTTTGGCTTGAGTACAGCTCCTAGCAATAGTTTTAAGGTGGCTAATGCTGAAGAATCCAAGAAGATAGTTCTTGATGTGCTTGACGGCAAGCCAGGCCCAGCAAGCGATATCGTTTGCCTTAATGCCGGGGCCACACTTTATGTTGCTGGAGTAGCTAAAGATATTGCAAGCGGCATTGCACAAGCTAAGCAAGCCATTACCTCTGGGGCAGCACGTCAAAAGCTAGATGCCTTTGTTGTAGCAACACAATCCAAATAATTCAATACTCATGAGCGATATCCTCGACAAAATTGTTGCTACTAAAAAGATTGAAGTAGCTAACTGCCTGCAAAAACTGTCGCTCGCCAACCAACGTGAGCAAGCGCACGCCAATAATCAAGATGCTCTCCTGAAACCAAGAGGCTTTATTCAAGCTATTGAGAACAAGATCGCTGCTGGTAAAGCAGGCGTCATTACAGAAATTAAAAAGGCCAGTCCAAGTAAAGGAATCTTGCGTGAAAATTTCTTGCCTGCAGCTATAGCCCAGTCCTACGAAAAACATGGCGCCGCTTGTTTATCAGTTTTAACTGATCAAGATTACTTCCAGGGCTGCAATGCCTACTTGCAGGAAGCTCGTGCTGCATGCAATATTCCAGTTCTTCGCAAAGACTTCACGATTGATCCTTATCAAGTGTATGAAGCTCGTGCGATTGGTGCTGATGCCATCTTGTTAATCGTGGCTTGCCTGGAATTAAATCAAATGAAAGAACTTGAAGCTTGTGCTCATGAGCTTGGCTTAGATGTATTGGTTGAAGTTCATAATGCCCCAGAACTCGAGCAAGCATTAGAACTAAAGACCCCATTGCTTGGCATCAATAACCGAAATCTCAGGACTTTTGAAGTAGCTCTGCAAACCACCCTCTCTCTGATGTCTATGGTTCCAAACAATAAAACCTTGGTGACCGAGTCTGGTATCTTGAATCACGCTGACGTGGAGCTTATGCGCAACAATCAAATCAATGCATTCTTGGTTGGCGAAGCATTCATGCGCGCCGAAGATCCAGGCGCCGCGCTTAGTGAGCTATTTTCCTAGTTTTTCTTAACAGATCTAGGCAGCACTTGATCAAAGAAATCAATAGCAAAGAGCCGAGCACGTCACCAATAAACATCACCAGGAAGTGATTGACACTGCCCGCATCTTCTAGGGTCATCGTAGCAAACCACCACTGATGCAGACCTGCTGATAGTAAGGAATAAATCAAAATACAAGCAATCAGTTTTGGGAAATTTAGATTGCTTAAGTTCGACTCAAGGCGAAGGTTATTAAATACGAAATATCTAGCCAAGTAAGGTGCGAATCCAGAAATCAATCCAACGCCCACACAAACTGTCAAATCATGTGGGAAGTCGCCATAAAAGCTAATCAAGAATGAAGCTGTAGCAATACCAACGGCGCCGGGCAAACCAAAAAGCAAAGTTAAAAATAAGCGCAGGCCAGCAGGCAGATAAATCCAATTTACCCCCAAACCAAATACCAAAGTATTAGTCAGCCAAGCATTTAAATAAAAAAGAAATGTGTACGCCATCGCACTAATGACGAAGCCAATAAACCATTCTGAAGAAATAGAAAAAAATTTAGCCATTGTAATTAGTATGGTTTATTTTTAATTGATGTGCATCAATTGCTAAAATCAAGTTAAGGGAATACACTGATATTAGCTCAATAGCTAATATAAAGATTAAACATGTCATCTACTAAACCGTCACCGTATATTAAGTTCCTCAATTTAATTGACGCTCTTGATCGCATTAATCCAGGAAAGAAGTTGGACTGCATCGAAGAGAGCTTGCTTGATAGGGTTGTCACTTGTGCGCATACGAAGCAGGCAATTTTGGTTGGCGATTTAATTTCTATAGCCGACCTAGGCTCACAAGCTACTTTGCATGGTCGCTTGAAAAATCTGAGCGCCATGGGTTACATCAAGATGGCAGCCAATGCCGATGGTCGCAAAAAAGAAGTACTGCCCACCAAGCTGGCACTCAAGCGCTATGAAGAAATTTCTAAATGCTTAGAAAAGGCAGCGAAAGCAAGCTAATCAAAAAAGTCGTACATCTGAAATCACATCAACAAAAAGCCCTGAAAAGGGCTTTTTTATTGGGCAAAGATAAGATGCCCTAAGGACTACTTTAGACGTTGAACAAGAAGTTCAACACATCGCCGTCTTTAACAACATACTCTTTACCTTCGGCACGCATCTTTCCAGCTTCCTTAGCACCAGACTCGCCCTTGAATTGCACGAAGTCCTCATAGGAGATTGTCTGGGCACGAATAAAGCCACGCTCAAAATCAGTATGAATCACGCCAGCCGCTTGAGGTGCAGTATCGCCAACATGGATAGTCCAAGCGCGAACCTCTTTAACTCCTGCCGTGAAATACGTCTGCAAACCGAGCAATGAATAACCTGCACGAATCACGCGATCTAAACCTGGCTCTTCCATACCCATGTCAGCCAAGAACTCAATCTTGTCTGACTCTTCTAAGTCGGCAATTTCTGCCTCAATAGCAGCACATACGGCAACAACTGGGGCATTTTCTTTTGCGGCATGTTGTCTCACTGCTTCAAGATGTGGGTTATTTGTAAATCCATCTTCTTTTACGTTAGCAACATACATCGCAGGCTTGGCGGTAATTAAACATAAGGGTTTAATTAGTAATTTTTCGTCATCGCTCAGATTCAGACTACGAACTGGCAAGGCAGAATCCAAGTGGGTCTGAACTTTAGTCAACACAGCAACCAAAGCCGCAGCCTCTTTATCATTGCCAGACTTAGCAGCCTTGCTTGAGCGATTGAGGGTTTTCTCAACCGTTGCCAAATCTGATAAAGCCAATTCGGTATCGATCACACCTATATCAGCGATTGGGTCGATTTTTCCAGCAACGTGAATGACGTTGGGGTCCTCAAAACAACGCACGACATGGGTAATGGCATCCGTTTCGCGAATATTGGCCAAGAATTGATTACCAAGACCTTCCCCTTTTGAGGCACCGGCCACCAAACCAGCAATATCGACAAATTCGACGGCTGCGGGCAGAGTGCGCTCAGGCTTCACGATCTCAGCTAAAAAGGCTAGACGAGGGTCAGGAACCTCTACAACGCCCACATTAGGCTCAATCGTGCAGAAAGGATAGTTTTCCGCTGCGATTCCAGCCTTGGTAAGCGCATTAAAGAGGGTAGATTTGCCGACGTTAGGCAGGCCGACGATGCCACATTTCAAAGACATGCTTGTATTGTAAAGGGGCTGGTTTCGATATCATCGAGTTATGTCAGAAGTTCACCAAAATCTCCTCTCTAAGGCTCCAGCCTCTAGCCCAAAAAACTGCACCGCAGATGTCGTGGTGGTGGGCGGAGGCATCCCCGGTAAGGCGTGCGCCCTAGGACTTGCCCAACTGGGACTGCAAACCATCGAGATCGCCCCCGATTTAGGAGAAAACGTCCCAAGTCCGCAAGGGGTCCAATGGGGTCAAAGAATTTACGCTTTTTCTCCAAGTACTCAAAAGTTGCTGGCTCACCTTCAAATTTGGGATGCGCTTGATCACAGTCGCCTGCAGCCAGTCAGGGATATGCGGATCTATGGTGACAGAGGTGAAAAAAATGACTACCTCCATCTTTCAGCATTTGAAGCAGGCACTCCGCAACTTGCCTGGATTGGAGAATCCAATTTAATTGAACACACCATTGATCAAGCTTCACGTTTTCAGAACAAGTTAGAACGCATTACTGATGCTGTAGAAAAAATCGATGTTGATGCCGATGGCAGTACTTTGCATTTAAAAAATGGTGGAAGCATTCGTGCGCAACTCGTGATAGCAGCCGATGGTGCAAACTCCCCAATTCGCAATGAAATTGGTATCAGTGCGAGTGAAGAAAGTTATTCACAAAACGCCGTCGTTGCCAATTGGCTATGCACTTATCCACATTTAGAAACTGCCTTTCAGTGGTTCTTGCCTGGTGGCGATATTGTTGCCATGTTGCCCTTACCCGGAAAACAAGTTTCTATGGTTTGGTCAACTTCCCCAGAGAATGCTGCAGCGTTATTAAAACTAAATCAAGATCAATGGTTAGATCAATTTGCATCCATCGCCAATGGTGCAATTATAAAGCAGTTAGGTGAGCTTACTCTTAACTCAACACCTGCGGCATTCCCCTTAAGAAAAATTCGTGCTAAACGATTTATTGGGCCGGAGACTAACCCCAAGGTTGTGCTGGTTGGGGATGCAGCCCATGTCTTGCACCCACTGGCTGGCCAAGGTCTGAACTTAGGGTTGCGAGATGTGGCAGTACTACTCAACATCTTAGGTAAAAAGGAATCATTCCGCTCACCTAGCGACCTAGTACTGCTACGTCGTTATGAAAGGCAACGCCAAGGTGATACCAGCGCACTCTTATGGGTGACCGATAAACTCAAGAAATTATTTTCTGCAAGCAGCAGCACTGAACGACAACTCCGCAACTGGGGTATGGGTCTAGTGAATAAAAGTCACTTTATAAAACAGCGCTTGATAGAACGCGCATTAGGGGAAATCGATTTTGAATAAATTTTTATCAGTTTTTAGCATCCTTAGTGTAATCCTCTTTTGTGCAGGGCAAGCTCATGCTCAACAAGAGCAGCAAGTAAAGGCTGAAATCCAAAAAAAGTTAGGTGCAAATGCCAAAGTAAAAAGCGTTATGCCTGCGCCGGTTTCTGGTTTATATGAGGTACTAGTTGGCAATGATATTTTTTATACCGATGGGTCAGCAAAATATCTTATTCAAGGCGAAATCATTGAGCTCGCATCCGGTAAGAATATTACCGAACAAAGGCAGGCTGATTTAAACCGGATTAAGTGGAGCGACCTAACACCTGCCAACGCTATTAAGAATGTGCGCGGCAACGGCAGTCGCCAACTAGCGGTCTTCTCTGACCCAAACTGTGGCTACTGCAAGCGTCTAGAAAAGTCACTACAACAGCTCGACAACGTGACTATCTACACCTATTTAATTCCGATCCTGTCCCCTGATTCTGCACAAAAATCAAAACAAATTTGGTGCTCCTCAGACCCATATAAGACCTATATTGATTGGATGGTTAACGGCATTACACCCAGCGGTAAGGGCGAGTGCATCACCCCACTGGA
>Ga0209188_1000242_pt1 | contig 59508 bp, 47 predicted proteins | sample C_130625_EF_Meta_FD_187307 | JGI IMG/M metagenome (GOLD analysis project Ga0209188, IMG submission 187307) | Freshwater microbial communities from Lake Croche, Canada to study carbon cycling - C_130625_EF_MetaG (SPAdes) (version 2) | ecosystem: Environmental > Aquatic > Freshwater > Lake...
AGATTTTATTGTCCGACATTTTTATTTAATTGATTTTAAACATTAATTAAAATCAATTTTATATTCTTCGCGTTTTATTACCACCGTAATATGGTCTATATCTTCTAGTATCGTATTCATAATTTTTATTTCTATCATAACTATTATTTCTATCATAACTATTTGGGTATGCGTTGTAATAATTTGGTCCAACATTTCTATATTTATTTCTCTCTTTTTCCATTTCTTCATCTGTTTTCCTGTATTTAATTGAAGACGGAGAAACGTGACCTCTTTCATAAAAGTCCAATGGTTGATAAACTAAACCAAACATGTCCGCAAAGGCCTGCCTTATTTTTTCATATCGCATATTACACGCTATAACAGGTCTTTTTAATAGTGGAATGGAATCTCCTGGATATAACTCCAAATCAACAATAACATAATAACTCAATTTAGAATCACCCATTGAACTATTAGGTCTATTAACATTAACGTATCTATTTATGCTGCTAATTGCGCCACCAATCATATTATTTTGTTCTTCAAAAGGACTTCCCCCTATTTTAGCAGCCCTTCTTTTTTTAAGAGCGGCCCTTAATCTGGGCGGAGGAACTAGAGGACGACGCGCAGGTGGACGAGCTCCCCTATGAAGACGCAAATTTTCTCTATATTCGTCCATAATGTGGTCTAAATGATTAGAAAAATTGTCATTTTGTCCAAACCAGCTTGCATCTCTAGCAGCAGGTGATAAAAATTTCCATTGCGTTTGAAAAATTAAATACATAAAATATGTAGGTATTTCGCGAAGCTGATATATAAATTTGTTATTAATGGTACTAGTCATAATTTCATAATGTTGAACGCCAGATTCAGGAATTTCTGTTAAAAGTATAAATGCATAATGATTAAATTGATCTGCAATATCTTCATTTCCTGTATTAGGTACAACTCTGTAATGCCCTGATTCTGCCACAACTATGTTGTTTCTAGCTCGCGTTATGTTTGGGTAAACTTCAAGAGCATTGCTTATAACTTCATAAGAGTTTTCTCTACCGCCTCTTCCCATATTAACAATCTGTCTATTTGACACAACTCCAAAAACCATTGCACCATCATCGTCTTGAAAATTAACATATGTTCCCTCAGGAATAGGATTTTGCGCAGTAGTGTCAATAATAATAAATTTTATTTTGAATAAACGTTCAAGAACATTAACAGCCGTCATGTCTCCCCAATAACGCGCGTTAGGATCTCTAATAACATTTCTAACTGCTGCATAATTATTTCCAATCCATCTGCCTTGGTCGTCTAATAAAAAACTAAATTGACGTTTGTATTCTTGTTGAACATCTGGTGCATGTTCATCAATATTTTCAATGGCTCTGTGAACATCCCATCTATTAATTTCTTCATCTGTAATTCCATGAACAGGGTCCGCTATAGCCATTCTTAATGATTCTTGCGTATAATAACCGTCGCCATTTGTAAATGGATTAGTTGATATATTCCCACTATTAATAAGCTCATTATTAAATATCATTGCAATTGCATGAAACAAACAATTGCCGCCTCCTGGATTATCAATAACTTTCCAACTTTCAATAATATCCATTTTTTGTTCTTCTGGCAAATTTGCAGTTAAATGTTCTCTAATGGAATCTTCGTATAAATAAATAATATTTTCTTGCAAAGTTAACGTAGTTTCTCCGTCTGTCCATCTTTCATTATCATGTTGAATTTTTTTTATAATTTTTTCTCCTGGAGTTAATGGCTTGTCTTCATCAATGTCATCCAAGCCTTCAATATCCGAATCACTGTCTTCGTCGTCCTCAACTAGTTGTCTGCATTTTTCACGAATTCCAAGTTTAGTCAATTGTGGAACAAGAATGTCAATTGCATCATGATACTTTTGTTTTAACGCCTTCGTGGAACGTTTAAAAATTCCTAATTTATTTTTATTTTCAGTTTTATGATTGTTATATAATTTCAAATTATCTGCCAATAGTTTAACAGTGCTATATGTTCCTCTGTCAAAAAATAGATAATCAGGAACAAATGGAATAACTGCAGCGTCTTCATTAATTTGCTCATATGAATCAATAGTTCTTTCATATATTTTATTCAATATGTTTCCCAAATTCTGTTTTGTGGTGATAAGCGAAATTTCTCTTGAATACTTAATTGCAGACACTTTGGAGTATATTGTAATTAGGTCGTAACATAACGTCATTGATGCTTGCAATCTTATATAGTCGTTTTGTTGCTCTTTAAACTTTGTGGAATCTGGAAAAGCAAAATCCAACGCGCTAGACGGTTGTTTCTCTAATGGAGCGCTTTTGCGCGTTATATATTGGGTTAAAGCATCGCGCTGTTGTTGTGTGTATTTTTCGTTATATTGTGAGAGAAGAGTTCTAGCAACACCTAATTTACCTTCAATAATTTCGGTTCCAGTATTTTTTCCAACAATATAATCTCTCACGTTTTCTAAAAACACCTCCGTTTGTCTGTATAATATTTTCCACATTCCAAGGTCAATCACCTGTTCATATTTTAACAAAGTAAACATATAGATGTCAAATTGATATCGGTTAATTAATAGTAGACTAGGATAGTTATAATAATTTGCAAGCAACTCAACGTAATTCTTTGGGGTAGCTTCAGTTCTTTTTATAAAATTTTCTGCTTGACTCGCAATTCTTTTTAGTGAATTAAAACTATTGCCGAGTTCTTTATTGGATGAAGGGTTAATGTTATTCAAAATATTTTTATAGCACTGTATGTCAAATTTAATCAAATTTAACGTTAATATATTTTGATGAACCTTTTCTATATTTTGCGATTTAAAAAAATTCTCTTTTGAAATATATAATTTAATATAAAATGCATATAATGCTCTAATATACGCTATTTGTGCGTTAGTTTTGCTAAGTAGTAGTTTCAATGATTCTAAAAATTTATTTAAAAACTGTTTCTTGTATTTTTCTAATAATATTACAGCTTGCAGAAGTTGATTTTTTATTTGCGGATTCTGCAAAACGACGTTAAGTGGAACTCTTCTATTTCTAGAATCTTGAATAATAGCGTTAATATTTGCAACGGCATCATCATAGTTTTTCTTATTTTTAAAAACATTGTCTAAAGCATTTGTAGTAATAGCTGGAATGGTCGGCGCAACAGGAATGCCTGATGTATCTTCTACCGGACTTGCTATTGGTGTTGTTGATTTTGAATTTACAGCAGCAGAAAATATTCCTATTGAACTATCAAACTCCTCTTTTGCAATTCTAAAAGCATTTCCCTTTTCTAATAAATCTTCATATAAAGGCTCTAGCACTTTCCTGTTTAATTTTATATCTTCGCCGTAGTTTCTATCAATAGAATATAACAAATTTAATGATATAGGGTCGCTTGATAAATTTGCTTCATCATCCAAATTTACAACAGTTTGGAAGACTAATTTCTTTCCAGCTAATTTGCGCGCGATTTTTGGGATGTTTTGTTTTGCGTGCTCTTCCTCTGCTGCAGCTTCTTCCGGAGTTTTAGGTTTATTAACTCCTTTTGCTGTACCAGATTCATATTCGTCTTTAAATTTGCTCAAGTCAGTTGAAACCGCAAATCCTCTCATAATGTCTCCATGCACCTTTTTAAAGTTATTTAATTCTGCAGAAGCTAGTTGGTTTTGCATTGCAATGTTTTGTTGATAACCGTATAATCCTTGACCATATGGTGAATTCATAATATTTTTTTCAAAACTTTTAGTGTCAATTTGCCAATCCCCATTTATCCATTCATGCGCAAATATAGTATATGGCTTTCCACGGATATAAAAGTTAGAATTTTTTCTGAACAAAGCATCAAGTGTAATTTTAATATTATTATCAACAATTCCAGCCTTAGTTGCTTCTTCTAAAGTCATTCTTTTCTGAAAAGATGAAGTAACGCTTCTGTTCACTAAACTATTAAAATCGTTCTTGTTAAAAAATTGTGTGTATTTTTCAGATTTTGGATAACCACGAGGGATATTGTATACGGCCGAATTAGTTAGTTTAATAAGAGGGTTGAAATAAACTGTGTCACTTTTTATATTTGGAACAGTCATGTCAGGTTCATATTTTATTTTTGGGTAACCTCTAATTCTAGTATTTATGAATATTGTTAATGTATTAGGAAATGACATACTTATAATACATTAAGAATATTAATGCTCAATTTTAATTATTTTGAACTACTTCTTTAAAATTTGAATACAAATTTTGTTGTACTTGTTTTTGTTTCTCTTTTTTTGCTTTTTCTAGAACGGCAATTGCTGAATTTAATTCATCATCTGAAACATTTCCATCTCCATTAGCATCTGCTGCAGCTTCTAATTTGTTTAATACTCTATATTGATGCGGAACAATGCAAAAAGTACTTTCTTCATTGAATAAATGGTCTGACAAAACAACAAATACAGCAGTTAATCCAAGGGCCGCATATATGTCACGAGTTCCCATCCACGCCATGGCAAACACTAGAATTTGCTTACTAACTGACATTTTAAGATACTCTTCCGTTGATTTGCTAAATTGGATGGATATGAATTTTGATCCAACGTTAAGCAATATCATAACGCACCCTGCAAAAAATTTGCTGTTGTTAAGATATCCAATATGATTGTGAACAAAATTAAGTGAATCTGTAAAAATATTGGAATTTGGTATTATATGTTGATTTTTTTGCGCTTTCTTTGTCATATAATTAATTAATATAAAAAATAATAAAAATAAAATGTTTTTAATTTACTTTACATTTACCTAACTGGTTCATAATGACCACCACTCCATTCTAAACGATATAAATTGCTCGCATTTGAATTATTTAATGGAATAAATTCAATTTCTTTTCTATTAGAAGTTCTAATGTCTAGCACTATTATTTTTGCATTCCATATATTGCACGCAGCCTGAATTTCAATTGCGCCGCCCCATGTTGACATATTACGCATATTTTCAATGTAATTTGAATTTTCCAAGTTTAATATAAATTTTGTATCTAAACCATCTATGATTGGTTTATTTTCTTCTAAATAATCGCAAATGCGTTGTCTAATATCATAACTGTTGTCGTGTATAAAATAACTTAAACTATTAAACAAACAGCTCATTTATATATTTATATATTATTATAATTTTTACAAAATATATAAACTATAACCGCTAGTAAAAATATTACATTAATTTGTAGTTTTTTGCAAATCTAGTAAAAATATTAGAAATGTCATTTATTTTTTTAGAAGTATAATTTTCTATTTTTCTTGCGTGTTGTCTATAAAATGCTTTTAAACCTGGCACAAACCCCTCCGGTTTTTCAACTACATTTGTAATTAAACCAATTCCAATAGCTAAAATTAAAATAATCAGCAAAAAAAACAGAGCTCTAGTTTTTTTGTTCATTTATTTGGATACTATATATTATTAACATTTTTAATTTTTAGTTTTTAATAAAAGATGCAGAAGGTAAACTTCCAGTGTATTGCAAAAATGCTTCAACTGTTTCACTCTTACCTTTTGGAGCTGGCAATGATTTAGCTGGCAAAGATTTTACTTGTTCTGCGGCACTTAACTGTTTATCAACCATGTTTGCAGTTGGAGCCGATGAAGGCGTCGCAACAGGCTTTTCTTTTGGTTTATCTGCAGGAGGAGGACCAAACTTAGAGGTAACCATAGCATCTTTCTCATCTCCATCCTTTGTTAACGCCGCTGGTTCTGTTTTACCTGTACTGGCTACTGGAGCTGAAGGGTCTGGTTTAGTAGTTTTAGTATTTGCATTTTCAAATGTTTCATAACCACTGTCACGCAAATGATGATATAATGCAATAGTAGCAATAGTAGTAGCTATACCTGCTTCAACGCTGTAATGTGTCAAAAAAATGATAATAGTCAATATTAATAATTTTCCCCAAACATTGTTAATGCTTTGACTAAATAAATTAGGATATTGTGCTACTAAAAGAATAATTAAAACAAACACAACTGCCAATATATTGTGTTTACTGTTAGTGTAACTCAAAAATTTTTTTATATAATTCATTTATAAATAATGTCGATATTATTTTTTACACCTTTTTTCATTTTTATATAATTAGGAATTATGAAAAATGAAAAATGCCTTTAAAAAAATTATTTATAATTTCAGTCTGTTTTCTAAATTATTATCTTAATTTTTATTAAGAGAATGTCTTTAGCAATGTATGCAGCACCATTTGATGATGAAAATACACAAATAAATAGTAAAGATAATGATACTCCTATAGGTAGAAAACGACAAGCAAATAATAGAACGCAAAAGAGGCTTCCTAAAGAAAACAATTATTCAGAAAAGGTGAATTCTGTTTTACAAAGCATTCACAATTCGCCTGAACAATCTTCAGGACTAGCAGACTTTAATCCTTTGCCTCCCCCTACATCAGTAGGCGTTGAACAAACAAGAATTAGAGACATAAATGAGGAACAATACCCAAAAATGGACAATTCATCTTATACTTTAGAGAATAATCAACAACAACATCAACAATCGCAAGATGATTATTACAAAAGATTTATGCCCAATTATGATAAGCTTTATAAAACAACTCCACACAATTTGCCTTATTACAACACAACATCTTCTCAAGAACCAAAAATGACAGGCGAAAATGGCATTTTGCTTGAAAAACTTAACTACATGATACATCTCCTAGAGGAGCAACAAGATGAACGCACTGGAAACGTAACAGAAGAGGTCGTTTTATATTGCTTTTTGGGAATTTTTATTATTTTTGTAATTGACTCTTTTGTGCGCGTTGGTAAATACGTGCGTTAACCACCTTTAAAAAAGGTGGTGCCAAATAAATAAAAACAAAATGTGTAATAAAAACACTTATAATATTGATTTAAAAATAAAACCAATATTATAATAAATGTCGTATGCATGTTCAAGAGCAACTTCAATGGGTTCAAATGTTTTCAGTCAAGTGTGCCAAATGCCCAATAATGCCGTCGCAATTGGCTCGGCTCAAACATGTTGCGTAACACAATCTGGAAGCAGTGCTACATCTCCATCTTGTTGTAATCCAACAGGCATCTATTTCATGGTAGTTCACACAAAGCATGATGGTTGCCACGAAATTAACGAATGTGATGAATTTGGGCCGGTGACAACATTTAACCCACCATCAGTTTATCTTTTTAATAGCAGGGATAATGCTGTAGCATTTTTTACTAATTACGTGTATACTATAAAATGCAATCATCCGCGTTGTTCAAAACCTCCAGACAATATAGAATTTGTTGAAGATTGTGGTGTTATTAGTTTTGACGAAGAAGACCGTCCAAGTTGTTATCAAGACCATACAAATCAAATATATATTATTGAGTCTGGTGCGCAATTATTTGTATCGCGTGCAATGGACGACATTAACGAGCTCAACAAAATGCGCAGGCAAAAGAAGAATGTCAAGTCGTTCAGTAAGCAAAAGAAGGAGGAGATGATTGAGATTGGTAAGATGTGCGAGGAATCAATGTAATATAAGTGTTTTTTTTGGTTGAAATGTATGATATGCAAAATTATAAAAGAAATAAGCGGTTGGACTTGTAATAACAGGTTTAGTTCTCATTTTTAATGCATTCACTATTAAATAATTATCAGACAATTCTTCTATAACTGTAAAACGAAAACCATGTTTCTCGCAAATTTTCCACAGAGCAATTTTATAACCATGAATAAATACATCAGTTTCTCTCTTATCAAAACAGTTTATAGAAGCAAAGCAACATATTGCTTCAACCCCTTTGCGAATAAACGTGCATGATTTTCTGTAAAAATATGCACTTTTAACATCTCCTGCTTCAATAATCATATAAACATAAATATTTTCAGTTTTTATAAGCTCTAATAAATTGGAAATTTCTGGTTGGATGCATATGTCAAACTTTGACGCACAATTTTCTCTCATGAAATCAAATAAATGATGTATGTTTGACTTGCCACATTCTACCAACGCCATACTAGGCATCAAATCTATAGGTTTTGACCAACCATGCATTTCAAATCCATAACTATTATAAACGCACAATGGAATAATTCCAGTTAATTCGTCTTCTCTCTTGAACAATGAAACAACAATCTCTCTATTATGATGTCTTTGATTGTAATGGTGCGTTTGAATAATTTGAGGAGCAACTCCCTTCTTGCGACGCATTTTATCCACGCATAAATGGTCTACATAATACACATTAAATATTGCGCAATTTTTTGAGCTGTTTATAACGATGGTGAGCGGTCGCGTTGTCATAATTCCAACCAATTTTTTTGTTAGAGTTGTAGTGCTTTTTTTTAAGCTCACCAAAAGTTCATCTTCGTAGTAAAATGAGAAAAAACTAGACGCATTATGTCCTTCAAAATATGGCATAATATTGTTTTTCTTTGGTTCGTAGCAATTGCCTTGGTTCTGCAAGTAATTTGCTCTAATGAAACGGACAAACTTGTTCATGGTAAGATCGCTTACTGCGTCATACTTAATGGTTTCAATGTTGGTAAAATTGCAATATTTGTTTTTTTCCGGAAGTTCATGATCAATAATTCCTGGAGGAAATAAATAATAATGAAAGTCGTAAAAGTGGAAAACAGGTTGCAAAGTCCAAAACCGGAACTTCATTTTGATGTATGCTGCAAAAAATAAGATAATAATGGCGATGACTAATAATATGTATAGAATGCATTGATACATATTATTTGGTGCGAGTAAAAGTTGCTAGTGGTTACGCGATTATCATGTTCTTATTTGGCACAACCTTTTCTAAAGGTGGTTACGCAGGTTTTTGGAAAATATACAAATATTGGTATTCATAACCAACTTTTATTAAATCTATTTTTCCTTTTACAATAAAACCTGCTTTCTTTGCAAGAACTAGAATATCTGCGTCGGATTCCATGAACATTTTATGCTCTTGTTTTCTGAATATTTTACCTGTTTCTTTATTCTTGAATTTTTCAACGAACTTGGCTGAGTTTTTGCTGTCATCTAATTCAAAGTTGGCACTGTATTTAAAATCCGAAAAATTGACGTTACTTGTTGTAATGCGTTCTTTTGCGTATCTCTGAGGAGACAACATCAAAAGTGGGTTTGCTGGCGGTAAAATAGGATCAAACATTTTTCTATCAACAATGTGAACAACGAGACTTCCGCCAGGCATTAACCAGTTAATACAATTATTGAAAAATTGTTCTTTATCTTTTATGTAATAAATTGTAAAGTATAAGCATAAAATGTGAGTAAAACTTTGAGGTTGAAATTGCATAGCATTTAAAACGTCTCCTTCAACAAAATCGTATTCAGGATAATTTTCTTTTGCTTTTTCAATCATAGAGTGGGAGTTATCTAATCCAATTGTTTTGAATCCTTTTTTATTCAAGATCCCAACGTGGTGACCTGTTCCGGAGCCAACGTCTAAAATAATACTTTCTTGCGTAGGCTTTGTTGAATTGACGATTTGACCAATCTCATAATCGTCTTTTAAGTTGTTGAAGACCAACTGGTCATAAATGTCGCTGTAGAAATCGTCATAAACGTCCGCATCAGTTTTAAACATGAACTTGTCAGTCTGCTCAAACCCTTCTTTTCCTGATTTAGTTGTTCTAAAAATTCCAATGACGATTAATAACAATATTACAAAAAACAACACCTTTCCCCATGTAGATGATTTTTTATACATGCTAGAAATAGATTGCAATGGTTTAGAGATATATTTAAGAATATTAGTTGTCATTTCTTCTATATGTATTGTTGTGATTTTTTTTGTTTGAACATTAATTATAAACAAAATGTCTGAAATGGAAATTAATGATATACGAGAACAAAAGGAGTTTAAAGGTATAACATTTTCCGAATTCAAAAAAACTGACGTTAAAAAAGAGCTACTAAATAATTTATCAAAATCAAAAATAGAACCTGCTTGCTATTGGAGCGCGGAATTTATATGTTCAGGCCATTATAGTGATTTATGGGAGACGATTCTCTATTTTTATAGCAAACACATTCATTTAGGAAATCCTAAACTTGCAATATATCTTGATTTAAGAATACAAACCTTTAAGGAAATTATTACCAATGGATATGCAGGAAATGAAATTAAAATGAGAAATAGTGATAAGATAAGAAAGTTGTTTGGCGAAATAATTTGCATTTTATGTGATGCAAAACGCAAGCACAGTTTTGATGAAGTAAAAATTAAAAAGGAGGAATTTGATATTACGCATATGACAGACAAGTTAAAAGCGCCAAATGCTAAATACACAGAAAATGTAATTTTACCAGGTGACCCAAAAGAGTTATATATAGCAATGAATGAATTTACATACAACATTTCAAAAGATGGAAAGAACTGCATAAACGCATGTTATTGGATTGAATGGATTTCTGAGTTTGAATCTATATGTAAAACTAAGAAGGAACCGTGCAGGTGTGAGAGAAGGGCAAAAATTCCTGTAAATGCCAAAGACCAACAAGACGTTGTATGGTTAATCTGGGATGCACTCATGCAAGAGTCTGAAAAACATCACAAATTAATTCAAAAGATTATGAAAAGTCTATTGAACTTGTTTACGTTAAAGTATACAAACAGCTGCAATAGAAAAAGAAGATATATCTTGTATTATGCTGCGGCGCTTTTAACTGAACCAGTTAATTTAGAAGAAGAATTACTTAAAAACAAAGACCAAGTCGCGCTTGTAACTGGCAAAATTGACAACATATACAAACAGATAAAAAAGAATGAAAAATCTCCACATACGGATTACTTGTTTGCAAATGTGAATAAGAGTAATTTAGATAAAACAATTGCCAAGTTGGAAAAGATGAATAATTTTGGAGAGACGTTTGTGCCGCGTTTATAAAATTTTAGTATCTCCTTGTCCTGTTCTGGAAAAACCTAAGTGGGTCATCATAGCGGTCGTAATCATAATTTTTCCGAGAATATGCAATATTAAAAACTGCATTTGGAACTGCAACACTTAAATTGGGGCGATGTGGATAACCATAGGTTTGCTGGTCTTGAAACCCCCAAGTTTCGCCGGTAATGTTAACCCTCGCCCTGTAAGCTATAATTTTTTTTAATTCTTGAATTGAAGGGATTTTGTATTTTCCGAACCATTCAGTAAACTTGGTCTCGTTGGTTTTGTTTATAATAAATAAAGCTTCTTTGATAAAATTAATGTCTTCATCATTCAAGCAATTTTTGTCTGGGTTATTCATTTTGTCATATTGGTTTTCGCTGAGAAGCCGCAGCCTTTGCTCTTGAGTCATTGCATTGATTTCGGAATTGTCCACGGTGGTGCTCATTTCTTGCGCAATTGGATAAGTTTTGTAATTAACGTAATGCAATAATAAGATTTCAATTTTTTATAATATAATAATTATAATATAATTATTATATTTATAAAATATATAAAATATATAAAATGACGAAAACAAGAAAAATGCATGTAAAAAAAGGAACGCGTAAAAATCGTGGTAGCTTGCAAAAGTTTGAACAGGAAGTTGTCGTTAAATTTTTAGAAGTTCTAACGGCAATCAAGTTGTATCATTGGAAAACGCATAGTTATGCCACGCACAAGGCTACAGACGATTTGAATGCCAAGTTGCACGAGAATGTGGATTCATTTGTTGAAGTATTGCTTGGAAAACGCGGCGACAGAGTGAATTTGACACATAAAAAATCAATTTCTCTCAGAGATTACAGAACTCCAGAAGAATTCAAGAGAGAACTTGAGAAGTTTAAGAGTTATTTAGTGGGTTTAGACAACTGCGCTGCATTAAAAACAATGTCAAATAGCGATTTATATAACATTCGTGACGAGATGTTAGGAAACGTGAATCAGTTTTTGTATTTATTAACTTTTAAATAAAACTAATTAAAATAGAATAGCATTTATAATAAAAATTTAATATATTGATTTTTATTATAATGAATAGTGCTCCAAATACATATTCGGCGCCAGTGTCTTTACCTCCATTAAGACCAATGACAACAACACCAACCTATGGAACTACAACAGGAACTGGTTTTTTAGGATTGTCATTAACGACGTGGATAATAATAATTTTAGTCCTCGCCATTTTAGGGTTTAATATTTTTTTATATTTAGCAAAAGGAACTCAAGCATTTTCTGAAACATTTGGACCATATATAAGATATTTTGCCGGTTTGTTTGGAAACACTGCGGCTGACGTGACTAAAACAGTGACTAATACAGCTGCAACAGGAACAAAGGCGGGGGTTGATGTGATTGCTGGTACAGTTACCAGCGCGGTTGACGTTACTCAACAAACAGCTGGAGCTGTTACTGGTGCCACCGCGTCATCTTCGCTTGTAGGCGGTCAAAAAACTAGTGCATCTGTCCCAAAGGAAGACGCTAATGCTGAAATTAATCAATTAAATGCAACGTTAAATTCTGCAACTCCTCAAACTCAACAAAACACTAGTTCATTTACAGCGGATGATGCATCAAGTTCAATTCAAGCAAGTAAATCGTCTGGAAAATCAGGTTGGTGCTATATTGGCGAAGACCGTGGGTTCCGCAGTTGCATCCAAGTTGGCGCAAATGATACGTGCATGTCTGGTGATATTTTTCCTAGCCAAGATATTTGCGTGAACCCTAACTTGAGGGCGTAGGAAGACCCTTGAAAACAAACGTTACAAGACCATTAATGGGTTCTTTGCTTCTAGAGTCCAAAACAGGTTCGCATTCACTGTAAACGCAGTCAAAGATGTGTTCCCATTCCATCCAAGAATAATTTCCACTTGCACAAGGATTGGAACGAAATTTTCCAAGATTAACATACCATTTTAATCCGCCTTCTCTCCATAATTTGTAGTCTTCTTCATTAGTAAGCATAGAATTAACATGCCATTCACCTACGCTGCTATGAATAACCAATTTTTCTCCTGGTCCAACACGCAAACAACGCAACGAATTTGATCCATCAACCCACGAGTCAATCATAATGGGCAACTCAGAGTTATTGTGAAAATTAATATATTTGGTAGTCTTGAAGAGAGACGACATGTCGGTTGATTATAAATAATTTATTAGATTAATATTTATAATCAATTTTTTATAAGTTTAATGTGTGAAAATTTATTATTTTAGCCAATTTAAGCAACAACCTCAATTACAACTAAATATGTATTTGCGACTGATGAGAATGGACCTGATCCAGCAAGATTAATTAGAAATCTGAAAGTATCTCCAACTGTTATTGGCATATTGTACACGCCGTCAACTGCGACGTTGGTTTCTAATCTGCTTCCAAACTTTGCGGCAATCAAGTTATAAATTGCGGTGGGCACATTAACAGTGTAATCATTTGGATCAAATCCATTAAGATTTGAGAACCATTTATTGTTGGCGTCTTTTGTGAGTCCAGCTTTATCGCCAGTGGGGTTTGAACTGTCAATCTTTGATAAAGAATCGCTGATTGTTTGATTTGATTTTGTGTTAATTGAAGCATTTAGTTCAGAAATTTTAGTTGCAGGGCTTTTAATAAGATCTACGCTATTTACACCGTATTTCTCAGAAACTTGTTTTCTAGTAAAATGGTGAGCGATGGAACAATTTAAATCGGTAGTGGCGTTTGATTCTAACACATTTGAGTGAGAAAAATCAAAAGAACCCATTGATTTTTTACTTGATCCTACCTTTTTACCTTTAACGTTAAATTTTGATGTATCTGTATAAAACGCAAGAACGTCATTGGCGAGTTTTTTATAAGTAATAAATGATTTTGCGTCAGATTCTGTCATTTCAAATTTAATTACATTCTCGTAAGTGCCAAGAGTATTTTCGGAAACAGTTTCCAAAGAAGGCACAGAAACATTGCTAACATTTAATGCAGACAACTCAAAATTAATGTGTGAATTTGAAGCTATTAATGTTCTTAGGAATTCAACAATCACTGGAATGAACCAAGTAATAGGTTGTAAACCGGCTGGTGTGCTGTCTGCCCAATCTGCAGCGGCAACCCAATAGGATGGGGTTTCTAAATTTTTGGATCCAGCCAATTGATATGCAGCAAATTTTGACGCTGTGTCATAACTCATGTTTGCTGCAGCCGCAAATAAATCTTTCATTATCAATAATTGTGATGGTTTAAAATTAGTAACTTGACCAGAAGTCATATTTGACAACTTTTGTGAAGTTATCTTGGGCAAGCATCCATTTAAGCGAGAAATCTCGCTAGAAGATATTAATTTTGAATTAAAAGCAGCAAACTGCTCAGCTGAAAAAGCATTAAGTTGAGTGGCAGTAAAAGAGTTACCCAATGTTGTGTAAGCGGCTCCGTAGGTCGCGTCAAGGGGATTAATCAACGCTAATTGATAATCTAGTGGGTTACTTGACGAAACAACAATGCTGGCGGCAGAATCCATTCCCAATACGTTTGCATTTAATGAAGCGAGCGCGTCTCTGCTAATCTTAGTTTGATAGCCACCGCTAATATTTTTAAGGGACACAATTTGTCCTCTTGTTAAATAAGTAATTTGGAGTGGAGTTAAATAAGTTAATGCAGTTTGATTAGTTATATTTCTAACTGGGGTCATGGCAAATTGTGGGTGGGTGTAGAATCCACTTGATTTATCTAAAGCGGAACTTTGGAATTCGCTAAGGGGGGCAACTAATTTGCTGCTGCCTTGTATGGCGGTTTGCGCCTCTTTATTAAAAAAAGCAAACTGGGATACAAATAAATCAGACAATAAACAGTGATCTCCGCTAGCAGCAGGCTCCCAAGCAAGCACTTGAACGCCAGATAATGCCGCAACAGCAGCGTCTGAAAAATTTTTCATTTGGGTTTGAGAAAAACCCTTCATTTGATCCGCGGACAATACATTAATGTAATCAGCAGCAGGAGATAATTTATAAAGATGATCAAGTTGAATATCCTTAATTTTTTCTGGAAGAACAACCTCTAATTGGGATGGTTTAAAAGGATAATTGCGAACGCTATTAAATTTTGTCTGTTTAAAAGCATTAATAGCATCAGCATTCTCAATAAGATCTAATTGCGCTTTTGTAAAAGCAGCAGTTTGTGAATCCGTAAATGCCTCTATTTGAGCGGGTAAAAATTTAACAACTTGATTTGCCGTCATTAATCCTACCTGCTCAGGCTTAAAAAAGGGGATTTGTGTTGTTGTAAAATTTGCAATTTGATTTGCTCCGGTAGCATAAGTAAGAGCTGGTATTTGCGCATCTGTGAGAGCTTTAATTTGAGCTTCTAAAAAGAATGGCACTTGAGCTTCTGTAAAATAGGGGATTTGGCTTACATTTAAGAATGCAATTTGACTTGCAGATAAAGCTTGAACCTGAGCCTCAGTTGAAAGGGAATGAATTTGGGACTCAATAAGCGCCTTAATTTGATCAGATATTAATAAGCTCAATTGTTTGCTGTGACCATTTGCTCCAGAAACTGCAGTTGCGTACAAATGTTCTACGTGCAATTTTGGTATTTGGGATGCAGTAAACGCTTGCACTTGAGCGTCGGATAGCGCGTGAATTTGATCGGCCGTCAAAGCGCCAACTTGATTTGCTACGTCTGTGGCAGTTAATGCTTTAACTTGGTTGACTGAAAGACCTTGAATTTGTTGGTTTGAAGAGCTTGCACCAACCTTTAAAGCGGCTATTTGCTCTGTAGTAAAGTGTGGGATTTGAGTAGTTTCAAACAATCCCATTTGGTCTTTTGTTAATGAAGCCAATGACGCAATAGTAATAGCTTGAATTCTAGAAGCGTTCAATGACTTTATTTGAACAGATGTTAATAAAGCAACTTGTGTTCCTTTTAAATATCCAACTTGGCTTGAAGATAGGGGAAATGTGTTGTCAACCACGGTTAAAGACGCAACGAATGACAATTTTTGAACGCGGGGTTCGTCTAAATCGGCCAATTGAGCCGCAACTAAAACAGCTGTTTGTGCAGCAGTGAATTGCTCAATTCTATCGGCGCTAAGATTGGCTAAAACAGTTGCAGACACAACTGACGTGTCTAAAAAATACCCAACGGGGTACAAGGAAATCTCTTCAACTGGACAGTTGTCCAGAGTAGTGGAAGGCACGTAATTCGGCATGTTATAATAAATACTAATATTAATTTTTTACCAAAAAAAGTAATGCAATAAATATATTTTAAAACGCATTTCTATTATCTTAGTAAATCAGTTTTGTTGCAATAACATAATTATTTTTTGTTAAACCGACTTAATTTTAAAGTAATTCTGCTAATTTATCTGGATTAAAAACGCCGTCTTCAGGCAATCCATATTTGTCAATGTAGGCTTGAATCTCTGGTCTTAATTCAATAATCGGCGCCGCAATGCTAATTTCTGGAACAATGCTTAAATTTGTTGAATTATTTAAGTTGTCAATGTATTCTTTTAACAACTCTATATTGTCTAATATTTTTGATCTGTTAAAAACAACTTCATAATTGTTTTGTAATTCTAAATATGCAATATTAGTTGTTACCATTCGCATCAACGCTTCAAAAGAAGTAACAATAATGCGTCTAATAGTTTCATAGTCTGAGTTAATAGCCAAACCACTTTTAAAGTTAAACAATTCTTTAGAAAGTTGTGTAAATTTTTCACCAGTTAATTCTGTTGACAATGCTTCAAAATTTCCGTTAGCCAAATCAGAATAATAACTCATAATAGTTGAAACTGTTTCGCTAATTAAAAGTGCGTGTATCATTGTTTCTTGAACGCTATTGCTTCCACTTCCGCCGCCACTTCCGCCGCCATTTGATTCAATTGCAGTTAATAGAGTAAAAATATTATTATTTGACATAACAATCGTTTGCATAACGGTTTCAATTTCTGATTTAGTGGTATTTATTAAACCAGTAATGGACAATTGCATAAGGTCTAATTTTCCAGCCAATTGAGTTATTAGATTGCTATTTGAAATTGTTTGATTCATATATGTTTTCATCTCAGCAGCGTTGACATCAATGTGAGAATTAATTGCAGCATCACTTGCAGCAATTTGTTGAGTAACATATGTTTTAATTTCATCTTCAAGAGCTTCATTGGTGTTATTAATATGCAATTTAATGTCAGAATTGCTAGCATCAACGCGCGAATTAATTGCTGCTGTGCTGGTTTCAACTCGTTGATTGACGTATGTTTTGAAATCGTCTTCAAGATGTTGATTGGCGTGGTCAATATATAATTTAACGTCAGAACCACATTGAATAATGCGTGAATTAATAGCTGCATCACTTGCAGCAATTTGTTGAGTAAAATATAACTTAAATTCATCTTCAAGATGTTCATTGGCAGCATCAATGTATAACTTCAAATTAGATTCGCTTCCATCAATATAAGATTTTATTAACGCCTCGTTGCTAGCATTATTGTTAGCGTCATTTTTGACAAGTTGATCGGAAATGTATAGTTTCAAATTGGACTCGTTGCCATCAATGTAAGCTTTTATTAAGGCGTTATTATTAGAAATGCTATTATTAACTTGATTTGTGACGTATAATTCCATCTTATATTCGCTTCCATCAATGTAAGATTTTATTAATTTATTGCTGCCATCAATTCCGATTGTTATTTGATTAGAAATAAATAACTCAAGTTGATGTTCTCTTTCATCAATATATGATCGCAGTATTGCATTGTTGCTAGAAATGCTTTTAGAAATGCTGGCATCAATGCTGCTATTAATTTGATTAGAAATAAATACTTCCATCTTAGATTCGCTTCCATCAATATAAGATTTCATTAACGTGTTATTATTAGCAAGTTGTTGATTGATTGACGTTGTTGCATTAGAAACAGTTGTAGAAAGTTGCGCAAATTGTTGGTTAACAGATGCAACGGTATCAGAAAATTTTGTATCAATGCGTTGATTAATAGACGTTGTTGCATTAGAAACAGTTGTAGAAAGTTGCGCAATTTGATTGTTGACATTTGTATTATTATTAGCAAGTTGCTGATTAATAGACGTTGACGCGTTAGAAACACTTGTAGTAAGTTGCGCAAATCTGTTATTGACATTTGTGGCGTTTTCCTCCATTTTATTAGAAATATAAGCTTCAACATTTGCTTCTGTTTTTAAAATACTATTTTGAATTTGAGAAGTTTTAACTACAAAATTGTTGTCAAAATAATTCTTTAAATTTTGAGCGGCATAAACAATAGAACTATTATCTAATTGTGGACTCATGACATAATCATTTGTTTGTGAATTAATGTCTAAATTTGTTACGGTTGACAAAGAAAATGTGTTGCTTATGCTTTGAGCAACATTATTTAATACTGACGCAGTGGTTGTTTCAATTTCTTGTTTTAAATTATTCTCAGTTGCAGTTATAGCTTGAAGAATTACTGCCTTTGTATCAGTTAGTTTAGTCTGAAGTGTGGCAATTTCATTTGATTTAGATGAAAACTGTGCATCAAAATAATCTCTAAAAGACTGAGCTGAATTATTAGTGGTTGTATTGGCCATTGGAGTCATAACTGCATTATTTAATTGTGGAGTCACATTTTCTTCACTGGGAGAAAGAAATGGCACTGAAGATCTATTCATGCTCTCAAATACATTGGTTAAATCACTAACTAAAGTGGTAACCTTTTTTATATCTTCTTTAATAAGTTCTTCATTTGCAAGTATTATATCTTTTACATTGTTAGTATAATTTTCTATTAAACTTACAACGTTCATGTCATTTTGAAGTATATCAGATTTTGCATCTAATATAGTGGTTTTAATGCGTTCATCGCCTAACGCTATATCATGTCTTGCTGTAGTTATATTATTATTAATAGTTGATTCGCTTGATAGTATTTCATTTTTCGCATAAAATATACCGGATTCAATATTTCTTTCGCTTTCAGTTATTCTATTTGAATTCTCGGTTATTAAATCTTCCAGTTGGGAGTATTGTTTTGTCAAACGATTGTTATACGAAGTTCCAGATACATAATGTCCACTATCATTGTCAACAATATTTCCATCATATGTAAAATTTGGATTAAATTCAGATGACTCGTAATCAGGTTGAATTGCGCTATTAATAAATTTTTCTCCTTGAGGCCATTTATTTCCACCAGCGGAATATGTGCGTCTTTGTCTAGGATAATAAGTTGGCAATCCATCATTGTAACATAAACCAGTGATTGGTCCTGGAACGTCTGAACTTGTTGTTGGGTTGCAAAAATTGTTTTGCGTTGAACTGTAAATTTCTCCAGTGCAAAGATTTTCGCTAACATTGCAAATAAGAGTTCCTCCGTCTGGGATAACAATTGTTTCAGGCGCAGCATTTTCAACAATTGGAGGTAATAAAGGATTAAGTGGTGCAATTGGATCAGGATATTGTTGAGGAGGAACAGTCGGTGTTGAAGCTGGATTGTCGCCGCCATTATTTAGAGGCAATGAATTAAATACGTTATTATTAATTGTTGGTGGACATGTAATAGGCATTGACGTTAATTGATATTTTATAGAATTATTTAATTTATTAAAAGGAATAAAGTTATTTTTAACAACTGTAGTATATCCAAATCGTTTTAAACTATTAGTATTTGGATTTGTATAACTTTGGGTTTGCGTTGCCCATGTTGTTGTGCGATTTGTCCACATTCCACGAGCTATTTGAGCATACCGTTGTTGTTTAGTTATGTTTGAACTATTATTTTTATATTGAAGTATGTTTCCTTTCTTAAGAACGTCCAATTTATATGCTTGACCATTGTGAATTACTACATTACTGTCTGTATATGCACAAGGATTCTCAAATCGGCTCCATTCCCTCGTTGGCCGAGGATTGTAATTTGGACCAAAACAAGACATATTATTTTATATACAATTATATAAAATAAAATGCAAATTCAAACAATCAACTAAATCAAAACAATTATGGTGTTGTTCCAATTGGATTAAATTGGTCGCCTGCTCCAGCAAAAAACCATCTTACAGACAAGTAATTAGGATTTTTCATATTCATTGCAGATGATCCCACCATTTTGGTATTTGGACCATTCTTAACCAAATTGTATACAGCGGCCGTTCCAAGCGCGTAATCATAATACCACAAATTGGAAATATAACCAGAAAAACCGCCGTTTAATGCAATGTTAACATCCCCATAATTTTGCTTGGGAACTCCACTTAATTCCATGCTTTTTGTGATAGTTCCGTTAATGTAAATGTCTAGTGCAGTATTCTTGCATGCAATTATAACATTTACCCATTTATTTAAAGGAATGTCGTTAACAATAACCTCTTCATTAATATCATTGTAAGTATTCATAATAACCTTTAATGCGTTTGTATTTGGCATAATATACAAACCAGGAGCATTATTTGGGAAATTTAATCCAGTTTCAGGAACGACATTAGCATTTCCCTTGCTAAAAATGTGACGATATATAGATGATGGCGTATCATCAATAAAAACCCAAACAGACCAAGTAAATTCAATTCCATTTGGGCCATTTACAGAACGATTAATTGGTTTTGACCCAGATGTAGTTGGGTCCTGTGGAACAATGATTGTTTGACTAGCATTAACCATACCATTTATTATTTTAGGAGAATTATTTGGCCCAAAAAACCATGACAAAATTGATATTGAAAATTGAAGAACAACAACAAATACTAAAATAACTAATAATAGAAATGCAACTCTGGCAACTAAACTACTTGAATTCATAAAATCTTTGATTCCACTTCCTCTGCCAGTACTTTGTGATATAACACTACCGTTGTCCATTATATATATACTATATAAGAAAAACATAATTAAATTGTAAAACTTCCACTTTCAGTTCCATTTTCTGTAAAAGCTACCTTAACTTGGTATTTACCAAAAATGTTAGACAACCAACTAGCGCCATATCCTTTTTGGTAAATGTTCCACGCAGTTTGTGGATCGGTTGAATTGGGATAATATTGGAATTTAGCAGTCCATCCAGAAAACCCACCTGCAGGCGTCACGTAAACATCGGCATTAGAATTAATTTTAGCAACACCAGGCAATACGCAAGTTTTCACCAATTTGCCGTCAAGATATACGTCAAGCGTTCTTCCATATACACTAACCAACAAGTTAACCCATTTTTGAATAGGTACGTTGCTAATATTGCAAGCGTGAACAACCGAGCCGTCTGAAGCTGTTGTGTCTTCACTTGACGCAGGCGTTGTTCCTGGAAAACACGTTAATAAAATGGATAAATTGTTTTCAATTGCGCCTAAAATAGCAGCAGGGCAAGGTAGACTATTTCCTACAGTGTCAATTGTTATACTTTGATTGTCTGTTACTGTTCCCATGCGCCCATATAAAATTTTCGCATCGCTGTATTTGTAGTTCCAGTCATTAATATAGAACCAAATTGAATAAGTAAAATTGCTAGAATTTGCAACGGTGCCTGTTGCTAAACTTCCAGCAGTAATTTTTTGCATTGTTGTTCCAGAGTTAAGGCTTGTAAGCGTGTTAACATCTGAAAATACATAGCGAATAACAATGTACAACAACACGATAATTATGACTACGAGAAGAATATTCTTAATCTCCATTTATATATAATATACTAATAGAATTTTTCTTAAAATAGACAAACATTTATTGTGTCACAATAAATGTTCAATAACTTAATTTACTTATCCATTGTAATTATCATTATTTGCCATGGCAAACCATTTAAATGACAAGTAGTTTGTATAAGGATTATTTGGATCTGCTTTTACAGTTGGATTTGGATTTGGATTTGCTTCTTCGCTTGATGGTTCTGATTTCACGTCAATTGTAATTGGAATTGTAACAACCGGTGGATTTGATTTTATGCCAGCGCCGGCTAACACGTCTTTGACAATTGATTCTTTAGATGACTTTGCAACAGGCGGATTTTTTTCTTTTACTGTGTTATATAAGTAATAGATTTGAGACGCATTAATGCTAGAGTTGAAGTATGTTACATTACAAATTCCTCCGTTAATTCCATTAGTTGCGCCAATTGTGAGTGAGTCTTTGGACATTTGCGGAACGGCTTCATTTGCTGATTTTACCAATTTTCCATTGTAAAAAATGTCTATAGTTCCACCAGAATAATTTATTATTATGTTATTCCATTTTTGCAATAAGACTTTTTCCATTTTATAAATAATTATATTGCCATTTGCATCTAGCTCTTGTGGGTTTTTAAGACGACTAACACTTCCAACTGATGGTTCGCCGGTGTTCAGCATGGCAATCATTAGAGTATTTTCGCTTGCATTATAAAGAACGTTGGGTTTATCGCCGTAATTTAATAAAGAGGTGTATTTGTCCAGCGACGCGCTAACGTTTGGACTAACTGCGTCTATATAAACCCAAAATGAAATGGCATAATTATAATCGTATGGATTTTCATCGGCGTCCGTTCCATTTAAATTGTCGTACGTGCCAATGGTATTTTCAGAATTTGTATATACAGGATTATTCACCAAGATATTTCCGCCCTGTTTTGCAACATTTGTTTGTATTTGTTGCCCTAAGAAAAAATAAATAACATATAACAAAATTATAATAACAAGCAATGCATAATATGTGGCAGGAGTATTTTTAGTGGATTCTATTGTTGTAGACAATCCAGACCATAATCCACCAATTCCAGTGTTGGTTCCAGCAGTAGCGCCTAATCCTAAAAAGCTCATAATAGTGTCAAGAACGCCAACTAAAATGCAAGGGATGTACAAAAGTGTGTTGACTATTAATCTAAAGAATGGGCTCTTCTTGTAATAACTTCCACCAGTAACAAGTTTAAATACTAACCCCAGAATCGCAATAACAATTAACGCATTTAATATAAATGATACTATACCAGATTTGCTTGAAAGACCCTCAACTCCCATAACAAGCCAACCAATAAGTAAACCAGAAAAAATGAGACCAAATAAAAGCATAAAAACTTGGCGAGAAATGTTTGTGATATTGGATAAGCTCAAATTGAGGTCTCCGTCACTGTCTCGGAAGGATATTTTTGAGAATGATTGAATTCCAAAAAACAAGATCCACGCAATGAAAATGACTATAAGTAATATTACAATGAGAGAAACTTTGTTTGTTTTATCACTTCCTGCAAGACCGGTTCCATTTGTAAAACCTCCAGGATAAGCAAGAATGCCAGAAACAATAACGATTAAAAATATAATAAATGCAATTCCACTAAAAAGACTCATTTTAGTAAGGCCTTTGAAAAGACCACCTGCCGAATTATCTGGCATTGAACCCTTTTTAATGGAAGGGAGCGTCATCAATGTTATCAAATAAAGGAAACCAAAAATGGCTAATAAGATTGTAACAATGAGAGAAGGTCCAAAATAAGTTTTTAAATAACCACCAGGGTCTACGGTGTAAAACAACAAAATAAATACAAGCAAACAAAAATAAATTACTGCATACTTAACTCTTTCATAATTCAAATCTAAACCATATAAGGTTCCCTTCTCCATTGCTAAATAAAATAGATAAATCCCCATTAGCATTGTTATTGGGAAGAATAAGAATGCGTATGCATTCAAAATTCCTTTAGGAACGCTTTGGTATAATATAATGAGGCCAATAATATATCCTGCAAGAAGCAATACAAACTTTAATTTTCCTAAAAAATTCAAGAACTCTTTATATTGCGGTATTATTAAAAGAATAATCAATACTATTGCGGAGACAAATGCTATAATTGTAATGGCAGTGTTGTTCTGCGCTTGCGTTAATGATGGCGCGCCAGGTAATTCTACATTTTTTGAATATATTAGTCCAATAGTGACCCCCATAAGTATTAACATGACGGCAAAAAATGTTCCGTATATGAGAGGCGTCTTTAATTTTGCATAATCATAATTCTTCATAGAGTCTAATGGAGTTGCATTATTTATTATAGGAATTGCTGTAGCTTTTGGGATACTCATAATATAATATAATAATATAATTACATTATATTTTTCTTTTCCCAAAGACACTTTTGGGAAAAATGTCGCAAAACTCCAACAAAATTTGGCTCAACCTTTCCCAAAGACACTTTTGGGAAAAGTGTTGCAAAACTCCAACAAAATTTGTCTCAACCTTTCCCAAAGACACTTTTGGGAAAAGTGTTGCAAAACTCCAACAAAATTTGTCTCAACCTTTCCCAAAGTAGAATTTACATATTTTCCATAGCAGTCTTTTTTCCGTGACAGTCCCTACACAAAGCGACCAAATTGCCAACTTCATTGGTTCCGCCGTATTCTAGCCGTTTAATATGATCAACTTCAAACCAAGCGTTTAATTGTTGTTTACAATCTCCACATTTCCAACCTTGGTTAGACGCTACATATTTCTTTTTGGTTTCACTTACAGAACGTTTAGTGCTTTTACCTCCAGATTGCAGAATGCGTTTCTCTGCATTTAATGTGCTCATACTTGCACCCATGTTATTGTCATTATTTAAGTCGCCCATAAAACTTGAGTTGCTAGATGTTGAAGTAAAGTCTATTAATGGACTAAGCATGTCCATGGAAGATTTGTCAATCGGCATATACTTGACAACGTTATTGGCGTGAAGAAGGATATTTTTGCATCTTGCTGGATTGCGCTTTACCATGAGATAAAAGATGATACCTAAAAATACGAAAAAGGCAATCTGAAAGTATTTTTTATTTTTCATTATCATTTTTGTGTATTTTCCATCATAATAAGTATTGTAAGCTAAAAATGCAGTTATTCCAAATATTAGTAATTCCAGTTTCATAATTAATATAATGCGAGATTATAATTTAATTATGTCACGCTTTTATCTTCTTCTTCTAGTTTTTCTATTATTTTTTTTGTTTTTTGATTTTCTAGTTTTCTTTAATTTCCTTGTTTTTCTATTTCGCGAACCTGCTTGTTGTTGCATTGCGGCTACAAGTTCAGGATAATTAAATGGAGCATTATTATTTCCTTCAGTCATATTAATTGTATGAGCTATAATAGAATCCAATATACCTTGGTCCTTTAATGGGTTTCCAACGACAAAATGGCTACCTCGCCAATTATAAATTATTGGGGTATCTAAAGTTGGTCTACCGTTTATATTTCCAGTTGGGTTAATATAAATTCCATCGGCATATTCTCCTCTATTTATAGGACCGTTTGTGTCAAACTCATGCGGTTCTTTATTATTCGCGGTTAATATTATTAGACCATGTGGTAATAAATTGCCAAACTTAAAATATGTTAAAAATAATTTTCCATCTATATAATCTTGGGGACCGCCGCGGCCGTTTGAAAGAATTTGTCTTTTTGCATCAATATATTGAAAGTACTCCGTAGATTGGGTTACTGCAGCGCGTCTAGGTCCATCTTCGTCAGCAGGAAGTGTATTCAGAAATTCATGAAATTGTTCCTCATTCATTCCACTTAAATAATCTGACTGTCCTGGCAATATTTTATTGGCGTTTAATATTTTTATAATATTACCATAGAAATTACATACATCTATTCTTAATACATGAGCTAATGACAATATAAAGCATCTATTAATATATTTAACACCGTTTGGAAATGTAATCTCATTTCCGTAATCTATATAAGTTTTTGCTGTAGTTTTATTAGGTGATAGAAAATTTTTGAATACAATTGTCCCTTGTCTGCCGTTGCTTGTCTCGCAATTTCCTTGTCTTCTCCCTGGAAAAGGTCCGCCTTGTCTTCTCCCTGGAAATGGTTCTTCTTCCGGTTCTTCTTCATATCCTCTTTTAAAGCGCAATCCTACATTAAGATCAGGTTGTTCATGTCTAACAAATGCACCAAGTGTAAGCATGGTTGTTTTCATTTTTTTTGAACACGTTGCAGCATTTAATAATTTTTGATAATATTCATCGTCTTTATTTTGCATTGGTGGTGATTCCATCATTTGTAATTATAATATAATGATATTAATTTTAATAACTTGTATCTAAATTATAAAAATTAACTAGAATGCGTTTTAGATTTGCTTGTGGTTGTTTTTTTCATAGTTATTGATTTTGAGCTAGATTTAGATTTTGAACTAGATCTTTTTTTGATTGTTTTAGATTTGGATTTGGATTTGGATTGCGTTAAACTAGAGGTTGGGCGTTTTTCTTGGAAATGCACAGTGGATTTTTTATCAGCTTTCAAAAACAACGCATTTAAATCTTCCAATTTAGCAACAATTTTATCAACATCAATGGGCACATAACTACATTCAATAACGTATAAAATTGTTTCCTTTATTTTTTCAATAATTTGTATTTCACAGTCGCACAATTTATTATAATATCCACCCAAGTATTCTAAAATTGGCAAATACGTCATTGTAAATCCCCAAACGTCCAAATTTTTCAAGAACACTTCACTAAAATACTCCATCTTATCAAACTTTCCATCACGCGTAAATTTGAAAAGCACATAAGAAATGTATTCAAATATAAAATAAAACGTGCAATCAAATTCTATTAAATCTTCTTTAAATTGTTCTTCAATATTAATTAATCCGCGCTCAAAGAATTCTTTAAAAATACTATTAATTGCTTTCAAATGCCCAGGACCGCGTTTATTCACCCACGATATGACGTAATTAATAACAAAAGAGCGAATAATAAAAAAACTGGGCTCCTTGTGCTTCTTTAAAAACTCTGCGTACATTTTTGAAAAAGTATCATTAAATAATACAACTGAAAATGGAACATTGAATTGAAAAGGTCTATTTGTTAAAGGTTTTGGAATATTTCCCCCACTTTTATACGCAGTTGATAACCCCCAGTCTATTAAACGAGTTTTTACGCCTGCATGACCATCGTCTTTTACTAAAATATTGGAATCTTTAATGTCACAGTGATATACGTTTCTCTCATTCATTGGCACAATTCCCTTTTTTAAAAGCTCAATCAACGCAGCATTCATCTTGTGAATCTTTTTATAATCCATTTTTTCTTTTTCAACGTAATCTCCAACATCAACTCCTCCGTAGGGCATATTTAAAGACATTAATTTATCCAAAGATTTATTCACATTTGACGCAGTTATATCTATTTTCTTAAGGGATTTGCACCTCTTATCAAATTTATCAAGATCCTCTTTTGTGAGCTCTTCTGGATCGCATAATGAAAATCCATCTAGAAAAAAATAATCGTTATAATTTGGAATGTCGTCTAATAGATTTTTGAATTCCTCTATTTCTTTATACTCAGCCTTTGCATATTTTGTTTTCATTAGTTTAGTTATTCCGACTTCTTTATTTTTTCTAGTTTTGCATTTAATAGCTGGTTTAAAAACACATCCAAAACCACCTGATGCTATTGCTTTTCCTCCTTTTATTTTTGTCATATTGTTTTATTGTTAAAATAAGCATAGATAAAAATATTATTTTTAATTATTCATTGTATAAATAAACTATAGTTCCTATAAATAATGCAATAATAACAAAGTATATAATTTTACTGCGCATTTTATAGTATTCTCTCATCTTCAAATCGTTTGGTTTATATTGCTCGTAATAATATTCGTAAAATTTGCTGAGAGAAATATTAGGCTTCTCAAGTCGTTGGTTAATTTTATTGTGTATAAAATGCATCCACCGTATAAATGCATCGCGAGAATCTAAATAAGGCGACACAGGATATTGATCCAACAGTTGGCTAAAATATGTTGCCATTGTTTCAACCGGAATAAACATTGGTATATTGTGAATAAATTCATAATATTTCTTTTTTGTAATAGTATTTGGTCTATGTGGATAACACATTGCTACTGTATGTAAAAAAAACCAATAGTGAGGCCCCCATACTTTTGGATCTAATCCCATTTGAATAAATTAATATTAAAAGATAATTGTTTAAACATAAATGATAATATAAGATTAGTACTAGATTGAATGAATAAAACAAACACATGCAATAATTGTGGAAAACATGGACATTTATTTCACCAATGCAAATTGCCAATTACTAGTTATGGGATTGTATTATTTAGATCCAGCGACAAAGGAATACAATATTTAATGATACGCCGCAAGGATAGTTTTGGGTACATTGATCTAATTAGAGGAAAATATTCGTCTTATAATGTAGAACAGATTCAAAAAAGCGTAGACGAAATGTCTATCTGCGAGAAAGAGCGTTTAAGGACCGAGTCATTTGATAATTTATGGAAGACAATGTGGGGAGGTAGCAATGGAATGCAATATAAAGGCGAAGAAACTGCTGCTTCTAAAAAGTTTGAAATTATTAAAAATGGAATTCAAGTAAACTTGGAAAAAATTACACTTGATGATATTATTGATAATAGCAAAACGCGGTGGGATGAGACAGAATGGGAGTTTCCAAAAGGACGTCGCAACTTTCAAGAAAAAGATTTAGAATGTGCATTAAGAGAATTTGAAGAGGAAACTGGATATTCAAGTAAAGATATTACCATTATTGAAAATCTATTGCCGTTTGAAGAAATATTTATTGGTTCAAATCATAAATCATATAAACATAAATATTATTTGGCATATATGAATGACACAGTTGATCTCTTGCAAAATTTTCAAAAAACAGAGGTCAGCAAGTTAGAATGGAAAACATTTAATGAATGTTTAAATTCAATTAGACCTTATAATTTAGAAAAGAAACAAATAATTACAAATATAAATAAAGTATTACAAGAATATAGATTATATTCATAATATATAATATGCAAACGCGAAGAACAAAAAATACAGATAAACCTAAACAAAAACAAGTTAAAAAACTTAAATTTGCCGATCAAGCCGATGCGCCAACTAGAGAAGATACTTTAAAAGACGAATATGAAAAAAACAATTGCGCCGCTACTGGAAATGAATATGATAAAACATGCAATAAATTCTTGTTAAAAAAAGAGTTGGTAGAAAGAAATGAATTAGGCAACCATCCAGAAGAAGACGATTACTTGTATCCTAGTTTGAATGACCCAAATTTTATTGTTAAAATAGCAGAAAAGAAGGAGTTTAACGACAATCGTTATGATGGTAAAATTTATAATATTAAAGAACAAGCAGATCTTTTAGCAAATGCAGAATTTGAATTGGCTCCTCAACAGGCGTTTGTCCGAAATTTTCTCTCATTTCAAACTCCTTATAATAGTCTTTTGCTATATCATGGATTAGGTTCAGGCAAAACTGCGACATCTATTGGCGTGTGTGAAGAACAGAGGGATTATTTAAAACAGATGGGTATTTCAAAACGCACAATTATTGTTGCATCGCCAAACGTTCAAGACAACTTCAAGGTGCAACTATTTGATGAGAGAAAATTAAAATTGGTTGATGGTTTGTGGAACTTGAAAGGCGCAACAGGGAATAAATTTATAAAGGAGATTAATCCAATGAATATGAGGGGACTAACAAAAGAAAAGGTTGTTAGTCAAATTAAAGCAATCATAAATAATTCTTATTTGTTTTTAGGTTATATTGAGTTTGCCAATTATATTGAAAAAGTCAAAGAAGTTAAAGGCGCATTTAAAGATGAGGAAGATAAGCGCATTAAAATGACGCGAAATTTAAAATATGAATTTGATAACCGACTAATTGTGATAGATGAAATTCACAATATTCGTATTGCGGAAGAAAATAAGAATAAGAAGGTCGCCATTCAGTTAGAAGACTTGGTTAAATCTGCTTCAAATATGCGTTTGTTATTATTATCTGCCACGCCAATGTACAATAGTTATAAAGAAATTATTTGGCTTTTGAATTTAATGAACCTAAATGATAGACGTGCAACTATTGAAATTAAAGATGTATTTGATAAGGATGGCAATTTTAAAAAAGGTCCCAATGGAGAAGAAGAAGGTAAAGAATTGCTCTCAAGAAAGGCAAATGGTTATGTGTCTTTTGTACGAGGAGAAAATCCCTATACATTTCCTTTTAGGGTTTACCCATCGGTTTTCTCTCCCAAGTCAACGTTGGAACATGTAAAATACCCAAAAATTCAAATGAACGGAAAGAGAATTAAGGACGAAGATGTTATTCAAATTTTAAAACCAACAATTTATTTGACTGAAATTGGAAAATATCAAGCTATGGGATACAAATTTGCCATTGATAGTCTTAGAAAAAAGAAAATTAGCACAACTACAAAAACTGGAGTTGTGAGAGAAATGCCTAGTTTTGACAACATGGAGTCATTTGGGTATACTTTATTGCAGATACCATTAGAAGCGCTTAATATTGTTTATCCGATGGAAGGTCTTGAGAATGTTGTTGAACCGATTGAAAGTTTATCTAGTTTTGAAGAGGATTCAGACATTGAAGAGGAGTCAAAACCAATTTCTGCGCCAAAATTAAAGGAATATACAGGAGTAAGACAATTGGAAGCTGCTTTAGAACCTCGCCAACAACCAAAACCAGAAGAACCAGAAGAACAAAAAGAACAAGTTATTAAATTAACCAGAAAACCATCCAGCAAAAAATCAATAACTTCTTATAGAGGTGGAGATTCAACCGAATCTGAACGCGAGGTATTTATTAATGCAAATGATTTGACTGGAAAGCGTGGCTTAGAGAGAACCATGGAATTTATTGATAGCAAAAATCCACCTGAAAAGGGGTCATTTGAATATAAAAAGTGGTTATTAGATAAAGATGAAAAAATTTTTGCCCCAAATAAAATTGGAAATTACAGCTCAAAGATAAACTCTATTTGCAAAAGCATTTTGTCTGATGATGGTGATGTTGCTGAAGGCATTATATTGATTTATTCGCAATATATTGATGGCGGTTTAATACCAGTTGCACTTGCATTAGAAGAAATGGGGTTTTCTAGATACGGCGAAAGCGCAAAATCGCTATTTAAAACGCCGCCAACTGAGTTAGTAGATTCTAGAACTTTAAAACCTCGTAAAGATAAAAAAGATAGTTTTATGCCAGCCAGATATATTATGATAACAGGAGACCCAAGATTATCGCCAAATAATGATTTTGAGATTAAAGCTATTACAAATGACGATAATAAAAAGGGCGATAAAATTAAAGTTGTTCTTATCTCACAAGCAGGTTCAGAAGGCGTTGATTTTAAGTTTTTAAGACAAGTACATATCATTGATCCATGGTACAACATGAATAGAATTGAACAGATTGTTGGAAGAGGAGTCCGAAATTTCAGTCACAAAGATTTAGATTTTGAAAAAAGAAATGTTTTAATATTCATATATGGAACAATATTGGAAAATAATGAAGAAGAGTCGGCTGATTTATACGTTTATAGAGTTGCTGAGTACAAGGCCGTTCAAATGGGAAGAGTTAGTCGTTTATTAAAGGAAACATCAGTTGATTGTATAATTAATCATGATCAAGTAAATTTTACACAAGAAAATATTGAAAAAGAGATAACAAAAAAAGTAGAACAGTCATTGTCAAATGGTATGGTTATAAAAGATTTTAAAGTGGGCGATATTCCTTATTCCGCTGCGTGCGATTATATGGCGGATTGTGAATATAAATGCCAACCTGAAAAAGAAATAAATTTTGATGATTCATCAAAAACGCGAATTGATACGTATAATGAGGCTTTTATAGTAATGAATTCTGAAAAGATTTTGCAAAAAATTAGAAAGTTATTCAGCGACAAATTGGATGGAAAATTTTTCTTTAAAAAAAGTGATTTAATGCGCAAAATAAATACGCCAAAAGCGTATCCAATGGTTCAGATATATTCCGCATTAACACAATTAATAGAAGATGCTAATGAACCTATTATGGATAAATATGGAAGAACTGGACATTTGATTAATATTGGCGATTATTATTTGTTTCAACCAAGCGAATTAAATAATCCTCATGCAACTATTTATGAGCGCTCAGTTCCCATTGATTTTAAACATAGTATGGTGAAATTTGACATAAAATCAAACCTATTTAAAGACGACAAAGAACCCCCTTTTGCAATAGAACATACCGAAAGAGAAAGAGAATCAACTGTGAAAGAAGCTCGTCCTAAATTGGTGGAAAAAGAACCTCATATTGTAACTGAAATAAAGAAAAATTTTGACTTGACAATGTCATTTGCAAGAACCACTGAATTAGTTCCAAGAGGAGATGATGATTGGTATAAACACTGTGGAGTAACTATAAGAAAACTCATTAAAAATGGAATTGTTACATCGCCGGATGCTCTTGAATTTTTGGTTGAACACATAGTTGATATACTTGACTACAATGACAAATTGCAGTTGATAAAATATATATATTCGTTTGATTCATTTGAAGAAAATACATTTGAATATTATGTAAAAAGGTATCTTGATAAAAAACTTATTAAAACGGATCGTTTAACAAGTATTATATTATTCTCTGGAGACAAAATCCACGTTATGATATTGAAGGATAAAAAATGGCATCAAGCAGAACCAGAAGATGAGAGAGAAATTGCAATGGAAACGGTGGCAAAAATGGATTACATGAAATATGAGTTGAACAATCTAATTGGTTTTATTGGTCAAGACCAGAAGAATAGATATTTGATTTTCAAGGTAAAAGACATGGAAGCAAAAAGAAATACTGGAGCCAGATGCGATGAAGCAGGAAAACCTAAAAAGATTGCAGTTTTAATAGAGTTGCTTGGTCAAGAGTTATTTGATAAATATACACAAGGAACAACAAAGGGAATGGTTCAAGGCGAGTTGTGCTCATTGCAAGAATTGTTGTTTAGATATTATAATAAAACTAAAAAAAACAATAAATTGTGGTTTTTTGATTTTGAGACGGCAATGTTATCTAAAAAGGAATTAAAAATATAAATAAATTAATGAAAAAACCTCAAACATGCAAAATAAATTGTTAGGCCCTAACAATTTATTAAAATATAAAATTGAAATTGAAATAAAAAGATAAATGTATAATATATACATTCATGGAGGCTGTTCAAAAACCAAAATACAAGAAGAAGCAATCAATTGAAAATAATATATTGTTTTCAAGGGCATTAATTACTCGCAGTATATCACTGCCCATAATAAATATTGGTAAGAATGTTCAGCAGACTATTGAATGGTATATTATAGAAAATTTTGAGGGGAAGTGTGTAGTGGAAGGATTTATTAAGGTTGGGTCGTGCAAGATTGTAACACACTCCAGTGGACTAGTGAAAGGAACGAATATTGGGTTTGAAGTTGCATTTGAGTGTAAGATTTGCTGCCCTGTAGAAGGTATGTTGATTCAATGCGTCGCAAAGAATATTACAAAGGCTGGAATTCGCGCGGAAAGTTTAGATGAGACTCCTTCGCCAATTGTTGCTTTTATTACTAGAGATCATCATTACATGGTGCAATACTTCTCAACCATTGAGGAGGGAACTAAATTCACTGCAAGGGTTATTGGTCAACGATTTGAGTTGAATGACAAGTATGTTAGCGTTATTGCTGAGTTAGTTGAGCCCAAGAAGGATTATGCTACAATGGGAATGAACAAAGAACCATCAAAACCAAAACTAGTTATTGAAGAAGATTAGAAAAATGCATTTGTTAAAAAATCTATATAAAGACACAAGGTAAATATACCGTGCATGACAACCTGGCCGAGTGGTTAAGGCGACGGATTACTAACCCGTTGGGATCTTCCCGCGCAAGTTCGAATCTTGCGGTTGTCGCACCTCCTTATTAGATAAGGCATAAAAAAATTGATAATTTTTAATTACATTAAAAATGTAATTAAATCTAAAATGACGCATGTATTAAGACTTGTTTTACCGGCGTGTATTGTTGATGTTATTAAAGAATTTACAGGCGAGGCTTGTTGGCGGCGCGGAAAATTTATTCACATTCACCGCATTCCTCGCAACGATTACAGATATGAGATGTTGCGACGGCGGCCAAAAATTAAGCAATTAAACTATGATCCTATTGGAGATTTAAAGGCTGGTTGCACTTGGTTCAAGCTTCCAAATAATAAGTTTGTTGTTATAAATGTTTTAAATGGTCGTTGTTGGATCAACGACCATTATGAGGTAGGTGACTTTTGGGAGATGCGTTACAATGGCAAAAAACTTATTTGTTACGTTTAAATAATAAACAATAAAAAAATAAAAATTAACTAAAATCATGCAAACAAGCTTAAAAATATTTTTTTAATGATATAAAATAATGTTATCAGAGTCATCGCATGAGTTTAACGAATTGGATTCAATCAGAGAAAAAATTGAATCTATGCCAAAATTTAACCAAGTGGAAATATTGCGAATTCTTAGCAAGAATGATTCAGTTATATTGAATGAAAACAAATATGGCACGTTTATTAATTTGACCGAGTTGCCGGATGCAATGATTGATAACTTGAAGACATACATCAATTATGTCAATACACAAGAGGTCCACTTGAACTTTCTTGAAAAGCAAAAGGAAGATTTTAAGAATATATACTTTGCGAAAGATAATAAAGATAATTCAGGAAAAAATAAATATGCATAGCGTAGCAAGTACAATGTCAATCAATCAGGAAAAAAAACAGGATTATAATCATGTAGTAAATGATTTACAGGATTATATGTTAACAAGCAAACTTATTGCAAAGCATTCCTCGTGTCTAAAATCGGAGCAAAAGGTCGCAAAACCGGTTCAACCCCAACCTGAAAAGAAGGTTCAAGAACAATTTTTTTATCCAAAGGAGAAGGATCAGCTTTTTTGGTGTTATTTTATTATCCAAAATGGATTTTCCAAGTATGAATACCCAGGAACAACAAGCTTTGTTAATGAAAAAGAGGAAAAATTTAGGTGCATTGAACACATGCGAAATAATAAACAACAATTGAAAACAAAAAAAATAAAGAATATTAGGGAAGACGTGGAGGATGAATTGGCAAATAAACAGTTCATTGGAATGAAGACGTTTATTGCTCTTTGCATTGCAAACAACATTAATATTATGTATATCCACAAGCGAAAATGCTTTGAATTAGTTTGCGATGATCAAATGCCAATTCATGTTGTGCATTGCATAAATAATAAGGATTCATCTGCTTGCAATTATTGTTATGAATTGAATCCGACGGCTGAACAATTGGAGACCTATCGCAATACATTGTTCAAGTGGGAAAGTGTTGAGAAGCCATTAAAGGCTATGAGTGCATATAAATTGGAAGAATTGATTGAATTGTCGCAAAGAATGGGTCTAGGAGACAATTTAAGCAAAAAAACAAAAAAGGATTTGTATGAGGGATTAATTCAGAATTTATAATAACATTATAATATAATATAAATATGTTTGGGATAAGAACAAGATCAAAGTCACCAGATCCAGAACCAGAATCAGTAGCAAAAAAGGCAACGGCAAAACCAAAAAGAGGAGCAGCGGCAGCAGCGCCACAACAACAAGCACCAGGAGGAGTGGCTGCAGCACCATCAAGTCAATCACCAGTGCCAATAGTAAATATAGACGGTTTTAAACAAATATTAGCCAATGCCTCTGTTGCGGATACTAAACACGATTTTCATAAGAATTTTCATGGAATCAAAAAATGGCTGGAACAAGCAACTATTACAAGAGAATACAACAATGGGTTGCCTAATCCAGGATTTAATGCAGTAACTGACGAAGAAAATGTGCTATCGAGCGTTATAAGCAACCCAGAAGGTTACAATCCTGTGCATAATCTAGACCCAACAATTTCAACTGTTACTGGATTAACCTACAATGTTAAAAGAACAGTGGTGAGGCCACCTAAAGTAAAAACAACAATTAAAAAACTTATAAAAAAATTAGTACCAGGTAGAAAAGAACCTGTAGACCATTCTAGAGAATACATTGGTGCAAAACAATTTACGACAGAATTAGACATAGAAGATCATTCTGCATTTATAATTGATTTTGCTGCAGTTAGTATTGATGAAATATTAACAAGTTCTTCGACTCAGGAGTTTGAAGCTGGAGCCCAAAAAACAATATATTACGTCTTTGATTCGGAAGTTGAAAATGATCCTGCGCCTAAAACAAGAACTGATAATCCGATGTTTAAAAGAGTTGGAGCGGCAAAGACTGGACACAATCTTGTTTCGTGCAGTCCAATGGATTTAACTGGAAAAAATAATTACTATTATAAGTGGCTTGGTGGAACTACAAGTGCATATAATCAGTTTTATAGCAAATATAATTTTCAATTGTCTTCATTAAATGAGATTAAAAAGGGGAAATCATATTCATATACAACAAATCTTAGAATTACCGATACAACTGGAAAATTTGACACAAAACCGATTATGGATAGCAAGCTCGCAAATAGCATTACTTCAATATCATCTTTAATAAAAAGTGTTCAGAATTTCTTTTCAAAATCTGCCCCTCCGGCTGCCAAAATTCCTGAAAATACTTTTACTATGAACACTAGTTTTCAGCAAAAACGCTCAGGCGATTGGTTGCAAGTTTTGTTGTGTTTGCTTGTTCTTCAAAGAAGATACAAAAATTCTAATGATCAGACGTATCAAGACATTCAAAAACAGTTTGATGAAATATATTTTGTTACACACGACAGAATTGCCATGGCATTCGCTCTTTTATTGGGAATAAACGTTATTTTTACGCATGGAGACTCGCAACAGGCGTTTTCCTTTAAAATTCAAAATGCTCAACAAAAAACTGAACGAGTTAATGCTAAATTTGATGAAATATTCGCAGCGGTTGTTACTAGAAATGAATTGGAACAACAGAAAACGCAATACATTAATTATAATCAGGCATATAGAGACACAATTTATGACGTTTTTGTTCCACAGTGCACTAATACACAAGCAATATTTCAACAATGTGACGAATTATACGGAGCAATTGAAGCTTCTAATCAGATGACGAATAAAGTATATGCAAGCACAAATTTTCTTAACGCAACAAGACAAATATTTAAACTTGCATTTCAACATTGTTATTTCAAGTTAATTTTCCCTAACATTCAAGATTTGGACGCAGAAATAAGGGGCATTGACGTAGATGCATTTAAAGATCAAATTAGAGCAGCAAATACTGAGGCGCTAAAACAAGAGTGCATTGATGATTACAATAAATATATTGGATATTTCAAAACTTGCGAAAACACGTTAAGTATGTATTTAAATCCACCTGTTACCACGCAAAGGAATAATCAATTGAAAGGCATTACAACAGCACCAGAAGTAGTTCATACTATGAACCCAAAATTTCAAATGAATGACATATTAAACAAATTAAGAAAAGAACCTAATTATAAAGCAGCAGATGTATGGACATGGGATATACCGCAAGGTCCGAGATATTATGAGCGAATTTTAGAAATAGTAACCGCTTCAGATTATAGAAATGACAAAAATTTATTTTTATATAACCTTAACAACTTAGATCCTGCTTGCAAACAAAAGATTTGCGAAACATATGCGTATTTTTATTCAGTAATTCCAACAATCGGCACCATTAGAGCTAAAGCGAGCGGCACAGATTACGTTAATAGACAGAAATTTACTAACATATCTCAATCATTTTGCGTGGAAGTTTTATTAAATTTAGCAATAACTCCACAATTTCCAATCGGAAACGCAGATACCATAATTGAGGGGTTTATTAAAAAGAGAGTTGCTGGCAATTTTTTAGACGTAGTGCGTCCATTTTTTAATGCTAATATAAATTATCATCCTCTTATCTCAGAGGTAAATGTAATAGCAGAAAATGGCAAAATAATACAACAACCTGAAACAATTATTAGTAGTGTAAATGCAAAAGACATAACCCCACAAGAAACTGCTTTGCAAACCGGTGGAGACAAATATTTAATAGATTTTACCCCAATAGTCCGCACGTCTTTTAATTTTGACACACACTCAAATGCAAATGTTTTTATAGAAGAAACTCCAAAAGAAGCAATTAAGGCATTGTTAAACATGCATTTAGGTTATAATACAGCAGATTCAATTGCCGCTTTTTCAATTCCAGCCACAGAATCAGAATTGCAGAGACAACTATCTGATATATATTTGGAACAAGCTGAAACAGAACAAGAAGCACCAGGACATCAATTGTCTCCGGCTCTTGCAGCACATTTATCGCCCACTGCATTTAATCTACACACATTGGCAGTTAACCAACGCCTTAGTGGAGAAGACCTTGAAACGTGGAATAGTCTTACGCCTCAAGAAAGAACGGCACTTGCAACAGAACAAGATGATGGAACAGGTTTGCATGAAGCAATCGCTCAAGCAACAGCATCAGTGCCAGTAGAAGAAAAACGTCGCGAAATTCTTGAATCTGCCGATCCCACTTTACTCGCTGGTGGTTCTTCTGAAAAAAATTCATCAAGTGAAGAAGAAAGTGAGGAAACAGTTCAAGATATTTTAACAGATAACTCTATTTGTTTTCATCCATCATTGCCCATTTACATCATGGCAGACGCTTACGTTTATTTGGCAGAAAATGATGAAATAGAAGAATCATTGGAGTATGATTTTTGCATTAAATACTTTAATTTTTTGAGGAAATGTCAGGAGCGTTTGTCAGTATCATATGCAAATGAAAATAATACAAATGACAATAAAATTAAAGCATATATAATTGGAATGGGTTTGAAGCAACTATTTTTTACTGCAAATGTGGACAAGGAAGGATATCAAAAGTGTTTTGAGGCGTTGGGTATGACTGACCGCGAGTATATGCCTATATGTTCATTAAGCGGAACTCTAAGTTATACAAGTTCTGGAAATATGGCTCAAACAGATAAGGAAAGACTTATAGGAATGAGAATATTGGAAAGCCCAATATTTACAGATTATATGGCAACCGTTAACCCAAAACAAATTTTTGATGAACCGTTAAAAGATTTTGATTGGGTTACAAGTAGTTTTTTGCTTGGTAGATCTAAAAGGTTTTTACTAGGAACTGGACAAAAAATTATTTCAGACAGAATTGGTCAACCAATCGCACCCCCTGAAGCAACCGGTGAAGGTATTGCACCAGTTCCAGCCGAGACTCCTGTGGTTTTGGCCGATAATGGAAAAGCCCAGGGTATAAAACCATTTAATCAGTTTTATAACGAACCCAAAGATGAATTTGGACAAAGAAATATTGGTTTTGGTGCGCCTATATCTGTTGGTGCAGGTGGTGGTAAGAAAAAGCAAAGAAAAACCAAACATGCAAAACGAGCACGTAAAACACATAAAAATTATAAAACAAAGAAAGGTGGAAAACGCACAAGAAAGAATAAAAAAGTGTATAAGAAAAAGTTTACAAGAAAGCATAAGAAATAAAAATTCAGCTCAAAACGATGCGCTAACATAAAATATCAGCATCCAATTTGATATTTTAATTAAAAATTGATTTACAATATAAAAATATGTCTTGTAATATATATAACTATGTCATTCCTCAAAAAAGAACGTGAAAATTTAGAACCGTCACATTATAAAAAAAGAGAAGAGCAAACTTATAATAAATCAAAAGAACCCCCGCAAGTTCAATTAGAAAAATTGGTCAAGTTGTTCTGGGCAAACAATCCACATGTAAAAGACGTTCAGAAAAACAACGAATTGGAAGTAAAATTTGGAACAAGAGGAATCAAGCCTCTTACAAAAATAGATTTTGATAATGTTATTCGCAAATTAAAGTCTCTTGGATTTAGTTCGGCTTATGAAGAGGGTGATTATTTGCTGCGCATTCAAAATGAGTTTTTGGATTCATCATCAGGAAAATTCAAACTGTCTCCAATTAGAGCAGAAATTATTGGGTTCCACGAAATCCAAGATTACTGTAAACACAACGATATTAAAAAAATGTCATCATCCATTTATTCAGCAAAATTTTATAATAAAGTGCCCTATTCAAAAGGCACCGGAAAAGATGCAGAGCGCGTATTTCCTGTTAACTTTGACGATTTCAATTTCAGAGTTTCATACAGTGTTGAGAATAATATGCGTCAAACGTCAGGCGTAATCCAAAGCATTGTTGACAACTGGGAGAAAACAAAAAAGAGTTTTAGATATTTAAATCGTGTTACATTTACTCATCCTGAAATCCCCATAAAGGTGGACATGAGTATTGTAAAAAGCTCAAGATTCTCTGATAGAAATCCTGTATTGGAATACACCACAAGCGAAGCCAATGTTTTTCAAAACCCTGAAGTATATGAAATAGAGTTGGAGGTTGATAATACAAAAATTGGTCCTGGAAGTCTTACAGATTCACCAGACGCATTATTGGCTGGAATTCGCAAGACAATCAAGTTTGTTTTAATGGGATTGCAAGGAACAAATTATCCAATCTCCTACCCAGAACAACGCGATATTCTTCAAGAATACATGAAGTTGATTCACGCGGATGAATATGATGCAGAAAAGCACAAGTATGTAAAGCCTCGCAATTTTATTGGTCCTTCATCAACAACTCTTCAAATACAAAATGTTACCCCTATAAATGATAATGCAATTGTGCCAAATATTCGCAATAATTACACGGTTACTGAAAAGGCTGACGGAGAAAGACATTTGTTGTTTATTTCAGCAAAAGGAAAAATTTATTTGATAAACACAAACATGAATGTGTTGTTTACTGGCGCAGAAACTGACAAAAAAGAGTTGTATAATACTTTAATTGATGGAGAAAGCATTCCTCACAATAAATTGGGAAAGTTTATAAATTTGTACGCAGCGTTTGACATTTATTATATTGATAAAAAGGATGTTAGAGCGCTCGGATTTATTCCAAAAACTAAAGAAGATTTGAAATCAAAATTTCGTCTTCCATTATTGAAACATGTTATTAAGCTCATAGAAGCAAAATCGGTGGTAAAGTCTGAAGCCGTTAGCCCAATTAGAATAGAATCCAAGCAATTCTATCCATTGTATCCAGGTCAAAATATATTTGATGCATGCAATGCAATTTTGACAAGAGATAAAGAAGGTCTATTTGAATATAACACAGATGGTCTGATATTTACACCTGCTAGCATGGGAGTTGGTGCGGATGAAATTGGCAAAGTTGGTAAGCTGGGAAAAGCTACGTGGGAATACTCTTTCAAGTGGAAGCCAGCTTATTATAACACAGTTGATTTCTTGGTTACCACAAAAAAGGCAAAGAATGGTCAAGACGAAGTAACTCCAATTTACCAAAATGGATTGCAAACTTCTGCGGCAAGTCAAATAAATGAATACAAAACAGTTATTTTGAGATGCGGCTTTGATGAAGGCGTGGATGGATACATTAACCCATGTCAAGACGTTATCAATGATGTTCTTCCAACATTTGAACCAAACAACAATGGAAAAAGACAATACAATTATCTTCCAATGCAGTTTTTCCCAACAGACCCATATGATCCCAATGCAGGCATTTGCAACATCATGTTAAAGAACGATGACACAGGAATTTCTCAAATGTACACTGAGGAAAATGAAGTCTTTGGAGACAACACTATTGTTGAGTTTAGATATGTTCTTGACAACGAAGCCGGATGGAGATGGGTTCCTTTGCGTGTTCGTTATGATAAAACCGCCGAGTTAAGAAACGGTGAAAAGAACTTTGGCAATGCGTATCGCGTTGCAAATAGCAACTGGCACTCCATTCACAATCCAATTACAAATGAAATGATTTGCACAGGAAACAACATTCCCAACGAATTGGCCGATGATGACGTTTATTACAATAAATATTCTGGAAGTAGTAAGACGAGAGCATTGCGAGATTTTCACAATTTGTTTGTTAAGAATCTCTTAATTACAAGCGTTTCAAAGCGGTCAGATACGCTAATTGATTATGCTTGCGGCAAGGGTGGAGATTTTTCAAAATGGATTGAGGCAAAACTGTCGTTTGTTTTTGGAATTGATATTTCAAAGGACAACTTGGAAAACAGATTGGATGGAGCTTGCGCGAGGTTTTTAAATTATCGCAAAAGGTTCAAGCACGTTCCTTACGCGCTCTTTGTAAATGGAAACAGCAGTCTAAACATTCGCAATGGTTTGGCAATGATGAATGATAAGGCTGTGCAAATAACCAAGGCAGTTTTTGGACATGGTCACAATGATCCAGAGAAACTTGGAAAGGGAGTTGCGAGACAGTTTGGAAAGGGAGAAGAGGGGTTTAATGTATCATCTTGTCAGTTTGCCGTCCATTATATGTTTGAAAACCAGACAACTTTTCAAAATTTAATGCGAAACGTCGCCGAGTGCACAAAGTTAAATGGTTATTTCATTGGAACATGCTACGATGGTAAACTTATCTTCAACTTGTTAAAGAAAAAGAAGATTGGTGAAAGCATTGAGTTATATGAAGGAACTAAGAAAATTTGGGAGATTAGAAAAGAATATGAAGATGCGGCATTTGACGACGATGTTACAAGTTTAGGATGCAAGATTAACGTCTTCCAAGAAACCATTAATAAAATGTTTCCTGAATATTTGGTTAACTTTGACTACTTAGAAAGAATTATGGAAAATTATGGTTTTAAGTTGGTAACGCGCGATGAAGCCAAGTCACTTGGATTGCCGGAAGGTTCTGGACTGTTCAGTGAACTATTTAATTTGTTACAAGACGACGTTAAGCGCAGTCCATTTAAAAAGAATGAATATGGTGATGCATTGGAAATGAGCCCAAATGAAAAAAAAATATCATTCTTGAATAGATACTTTGCTTTTAAGAAAATAAGTCACGTGAATGCCGAAAAGGTTGCTATGGACTTGATTGATGAGACAGTTACTGAACGCAAAGTGTCACGCATTCCTATTACTCCTGCCAAAAAGCCAGTGAAAAAATCTGAGAAAGCAGAAAAAACGTTGGAGCACAAAAAGGCTCGCCCATTGAATAAAAAGATTATGCTTCTAGCGGCAACAGAAGCAATTGATGAAACCCCTGCTCAAGAACTAGACATTGTTGAGAAACCTGCCGAGGTAGAAAAGAAAGCCAAGAAACCTCGCGCAAAGAAGGTTGTTTTGGCAGTTGAATCTGAGACAAAGGAACAAGCAAAAGAAAATGCTGAAGACGCAAAAGAAAAAGCCTTGGAGGAACAACAAAATGAAAAAGAAGTTGTTGAAACAGAAGGAACTGTTATAAAAGAATCTGAAACGCCCACACCAGCTCCAAAGAAAAAGGCTGCATCAAAAAAGAAGGTTACTTTGAAACTTGAAGAATAAAAAATTAAATGCGTTAATTTAATTAACAAAATATAAAATATAATAATATTTTGCTAATCACTTAAACAAAATTTTACATAATAATGTAACATCAAGAATGAGTTATTATGCATTACCAAAAAAACAAACTATTAACAAAATACAACCTTCTTTTAATGAAGTCAATAACCCTATAATTTCTTTTAGTTTAATTCATTATATGAATATTTGCAAAGAGTTTGTGTTTAAATTAAAACATACTTGTCACACAACAGATTCTGAGATAGAAATACAAGATTTTAACCTTGAATTTTATTACAAGATTATTAATCCACATGAATACATACATTTCAAAGTTCCTAGTTCCAAATTTTCAGTTAGTAAAATTAAAGCAAGTTCTCCAATGTTTTATTCATTGATGGAAATTGCAAATACATTTAACATTTTTGATTCATTTTCTGAAAGAAATATTAAAGCATTTCATTGTGGTGCAAATAACGCATCTACAATTGAATGTATGAATATTTTTAGAGAAAACAACAATGACATTATTTACGAGCATAACGTTGAATCAGAGTTATCTATATTAAGACCCTTTCAAGGAATAGAAATGATGACAGTTGATTTTTTATATTTTGAAATTAGCAATCAACTGAACTTGGAGGTTAATTTGAATGCAAACATTAACAACTATTGCATTAATATTATGGCAATTTTATGCAATATTTTAACTTATCAAAACGTTAATGGAATTTGCATAATTAAAGTTGATGCAATTTATCACAAACCGATCTTGGACGTTTTATATTTATTAACAAGTATGTATGACAAGGTTTATATTATAAAACCAAATGCATCAAATGCATTTAAAAATGAACGATTTGTTGTCTGCAAAAGTTTTATTTCAGATTATTCAAAAACAATAGAAAATAACAACACATCAAAAAATTTAAGATCAATTATAAATGAATGTGTGCAACATGGCAAAAACATTAGTTCATTGATAAATGAGGATTTGCCATATTATTTTTTAAATAAAGTGGAAGAATCTAATATTATTATAGGCCATTTGCAGTTGGAACAATATGATCAGTTAATAAATCTTCATAAAAATAAAAATAAAGAAGATAGAATAGAAACTTTGAAAAAAAATAATATTCAAAAGTGCATTCAATGGTGTGAAAAACATAAAATACCATATAATAAATTTGTGGATAAACTTAATATATTTTTACCAATTGTCATATACGACGATGAAGGAAATATTATAGATGCAACTAGTTCAGATTTATTTTATCTAAATAAGATTGATGAACCGGAAGACAAAAACGACGCATTTATTTAATAGGTTGTCCACCTGGATTAGAAGCACTAATTCCATTATTTGCAACAGTTGGTCCAGCACTTGAAATGCCAATATATTGAAGTTCTTTTGACATATAATCGTCTGATTTTTTAAAACAAGTTTTGGGGTTGTAGCTGACTTGTCTGAACATAATTGGCAAAGCAGGATTGCATTTTTGTACTTTTGATTTATAAATAAATGGAGTAAAAGGTTCTCCACCAATATTTGCAACACTCATACTGCTTGTGGATCCTCTTAATGCATTGCTATTATTAACATTCTTTTCAACAGTTGTTAATCCTAATTTGTAGGTTCTTGCGCTACTGGAAACGCCTCCTTGAATTGCAAATTGCGGATTGCTTGGTTTATAAACAACCAATTTGCAACCATTTGGATTGCTAGGACCAGTTAATCCCATTCCGTAATAAGGGTTATTAATAAAATTGCTAAACACATATACTGCTTGTTTGGATTTACCGGATTTTAAATTAGAGATGAACCGTGCAAATTGTTGTATAGTGCTTATTTTTAAGTTGTAAAAATTGGTGATATCGTCATTTGAAAAAAGTCCATCATTATTCAAAATTTGGAATGCTAATGCGACCAATTCAACTTGAGTGAATGTGCTTAACCCAGTATTGGGATAACAATTTCCAACATAAGTATTTGAAAGTGTAAGTGGACTTCCAGGTTTTGCGGCAGCTAACATTGCAGGTGTAATATTTGGGTTATTCTTTAATAAAGCGGCATCTGTAAAACCGTCATTAGCGGTTTTAAAGTTGAAAACACGTTGTTCGTATGTTTGGCAACGGTTTTCTCTGTATTGTTGAAGAGTTGTAAAATAATTTTTCTTTAAATTAGTACTAGCAGGTCTTACACGAAGAAGAGCCTTTCTGGGTTCATTGCAACAAAGAGGAGGATTAGTACACACTGGTTGAGGGTTATTTGTTAAATAAGGACTTGGCGCAAAATCAGTGACCATGCTAATACCGTCGCACGTTTTACAATCTAAACCATATTGCGTAGTTTCATTTATTTCATCTGGTGGGTTGTGCTTTACCGAGTAACCACCTGGGCGGTCCATGAGCTGGCCAATTAATCCACCTGTTTTGTTTTCTAAACCTGCTGCAGATTTGCTCATTCTATTTCCATTAAAACTAACACTTTGAGATGGGTTATTAGGATTAATAATCTTATTTTGATAAGGCGCTTGAGTTATTGTGCCTTTTCTAAATTGCCATTTAAGTGGTCTTGCTAATCCTTGTTTGTAAACAGCCATATTTGTAAGGTCGTTGTTTGTTAAAGGTCTAATGCTCCCAGAAGTTATTCCAACTGGATTGCTATACTTTCCAGTTCCCTTCCATGTTTTATACCCTGCAGTAAAAGGCGCATTAGGAGATGAATTATTATATGAATGCATGCCTTGAGGATAAAATGCTGATGCCATTATATATTATAAATAAAGAAGAAAATAAAAGTATTTATATATATTAATGTTAGTAGTGGTTCTTATTATATTTTTTATTTGTTTAATAGTATATCAGGCATTTTTAGCCAATTGGTCAAGCATTGAAGGACTAGAAAATGGCGCAAATGACCAATCGCAATGTTCCTCATCTGTTTTAGCTTATAAAAATTCAGCAGCAATTGAAATTTTGCAAGAACAAGTAAATAAATTAATGGGGCTAGACAAAGAAGTGCAAGATATAAGTGGAAACGTTGTTACTTTAAATGACCAAGTTACTGCTTTAGTAAAAGCGCAAGCAGATGCTTCGCAACAATTGGTCGGAAATAAACCATTAGATATAAGTGGAACTCAAAGTGCATAAATCATTTTTATTTATTAATAAATTGATAAATAAAAATATTAATATAGCTATAAATTATATGTCAAACATATTTCAAGAAGTATTAAAAGATGCAACAAGTGTGGAACAAAATTTGTTGGGACCAGACTATCCTTATTGGAAAAATATTAAAAACCCACAAGCAATCGGAATGTCATCTAATGGTAGTTTGTCCACAATGTCAAAAGATATTGATGGTTTAATTCAATATGTTCAAGTTTTGGTAACAGGTGGTGGCGCATCAACAACTGGAGGGCCTTTAGGAAACAAATTTTTTTTGCAAACTGGAGGAAAATGCACAGACGTTAAAACTAAACAAGAAGTTGATAGATATATTTATGTTAACAATATTCCCATGGGAAATGTGCCTTTTATTTCTTCTGGTTTAGATACTAATTTTTCTGATTTTAAGGGATTAATTCCAGGTGCAATGGGAAATTTAAATGTGTTAAATCCTTATTCTATTTTAGGTGCCTTTACATCTGGGTCAACTCCAGATTGCCAAGAAATTACTATGCAAGTTATTGGCCCTACGCCGCCAAGTACAGGCGGATTGCCGCCCAATGCAACTGGTACACAAACTCATTTTGTTGCCACTGTTGATATTAACAATATGGATCCATGCAATTGGGGAAAAGGAAATGCAAATCCAGTTTCAGGAAAAAGCTGCAATGAAACATTCACAAACATGGATTTAAATCCTGCACCCATTGAAGATAGTTACTTTCCTGACGATCCAATAGTGCAAATATATTTTGCTTGTTTGGGAATGCTCGCAATTTATATTTTGCATGGCATTATGAAAAAATAATAACATATAATTTTTAAATTTATATGTTAAGTTAAAAACGCGGTATGTTTAGTGCTTTCTGCGTCTGCGACCACCTACCGTGGCGGCATTTGCACCAAACTGTCCACTGTATGGAGTAACATTGCCGCCACGTCTGCGTCTTCTGCGACCACCAGTTGATGAAAATGCCTTCTTGGTCTTGTCCAACAAGCCTGAAAAGAAACCTGTCACGCCACTAGCGGCACTTCCAATGCCAGAACCAACCGCGCCAACTCCGCTAGCAACGTTAGAAACACCAGCTTGGAACTGGCCACCGCGTCTGTGACGTCTGCGTGAACCACCAGCTCTGCTCTTCTTTCTTCTAGTTAATCCACCAACCGCGGAGCCACCTCTGTGTCTTCTTGTTATCGCCATTTATATTATATTATAATATAAAAAATTAATTTATATTATAACTGCGTGTTAAATTGGCTAAATATATGTTGCGTTAAGAGGGAATCGAACCCCCAGTTCAACCTTGGAAGGGTTGCGTGTTACCACTACACTATTAACGCAGTTTGGGAGAACATTATATTAGATATTCTCCCAACATAAAGTTTTATTTGTTTTTATATTAATTTTTGTCTTAATACTTTTATTTCATAAAAATCTTGTACAATTGGAAAGCGGTCAAACCACCGGCAACCTCAACAAGAATATAAGGCACTACGTCACTTGCAGCCAATTTGCCTGCGGCTAAAAGTGAAATTGTTACCGCAGGATTGAATGAACCACCTGAGATGGCACCTCCCAATAAAATGGCTAATGCTAAAGCCGCACCGATGGCTAAATAATTACCAGTTGCTAAAATAACAAAAACTAACAAAAGTGTTCCTAAAAACTCAACAACATACTTGTTCATTTTTATATATTTACTTAACATTTTTTTTTAATAATTTTGAGATACCAATGAACCTATTGCACAGGCTCTTCCATTGCACAAAGTATTATTAAAAATGGAACCTTTCTTTGCAGGTGCAGTGCATCCACCGGATCTAACAATTCTAATCGCAGTTTTAACGTCATTTCTATCATAGCACTTATAAGATAATGGCGCATTGTTGGGTAAACCGCGTTTTAAGGAACTCTTTCCAACAGCGGCGCTCTTTTTAGCAGCCATGTACATTGATGATGATGCAGGCGCCACATATTTTGTTGATTGGGAAACATTGTACTGTCTTTGCGTGTCTGCCGAATATTGACTTGTTGACGGAATTAATGAATACATTTGTGTTCCTCTTCCAAAATTGTGGTCAGTTGTATGTGTTCTTCTATATTGGGCGCGCGCTTGAGAAAACGTACTTGCACCATCAGAAGGATAAAACTGAGGAGGATTAGGATGGATCCCTGCAAGAACACCTAGCTGGCTATGAAATGTTGTGTTTGGCGTTCTATTTGTGCTTAAAGGTCCAATTACTGGGGCGCTTGCGTATCCGCCGCTCATGTAAGGAATATTTGTATATTGATGATAAGCAATTGTTGTCATATACTATAGACACGGAAAAGAAATTTTACATACTATCGTCTTTTTGTTTGTTTTTTTTGCCTTTTATTGTTGCGCGCCCTTTTTGTTTTTGCTATAACCACTCTATTATTCTTAAATTTAATTTTTCCCCCTTTTAAAATTTCTTTTATTTTATTTACGTTTTCAGATTCAGCTGCAATGCTTCCTATTAAGTTTTTCAAATGCGTTATAGTTTGATTGTGGCCGTTGTTATTATATTGGCTTAGTTGATTAATTTTCTCTCTAATTTTACTTAATAGATCTCCTATTGTTCCAGTAAAACCATTTGTTGTAATTACTTGATCTAGAACGTTTTTTTCTCCGGCTTCTGCATTTTGTTGTTCTTCTATAAGATTTTTAATTAATACATTCGTCTGAATTGCATTTTTTTTAATTTCAGACAAGTCGCAGTTTTCGTCATCAGTGGTATCATCTTCAATGCGATCAATGTCTGCTAAAATCATTTGAGTATTTCCTCTTATAGATGCTAAAAAATGCATTCTTTCACCACTTCCTCCGCATTTTTTTCTGCTATTTTTTGTTTGTTTTTGTTTTAATTTTATTTGTTTTGGCATCTGTTATATATATATTGTGGTTATAAATATAACAATAAATAATGTTAGACGATTTGTTTAATAACGTCTAATAGCTCTAATCGCAGATTGAGCTCCGGAATAGTTGTTTCCACCATATGAGACATCATTATAGTTCTTGTTGACGGCCTTTTGCTTGGCGTATCTAATGTAATCAGAACTGTCATAGACGTACTTAATGTTGCAAGATGAAGGAGGTATAAATGTTCCATCGCAGTGGTTTTGAATAGCGCCAAAATGTTGCTTTAAACCAAACATACCAGGACGACTTTGAAAGGTCTGGCAAGGACCGCCGCATGAATAATATTTGCGACTCAATAAATCGCCGGCGTTGTTAACAGCACGAAAAGGTGTGCAAATGGCTTTATTGTGGTTTACAACTTTAGCATAATTTGTATTCCACGCCTGCTTAAGAGCAAAGCGAGTATCAACAAATTCATTATTATTATTTGTGTTATATAAAGCTTGGGGAATAAATCCAGGAATACCGCCACCTAATATAGCATATTTTCCTGGAATTGCTCTACCTGGAATGTTTAAGACTTTTCCTCCAGAAGAACTAATAGGATTTGTATAACCAACAGATGTCATTTTATATTATACTAATATAAAATAATTGCAAAATAATTAGACTTTTGCTAAAATAATATTTTCTATAGACGTATAATATACAATGAATAGTCGCTTTTTATTACATTTTTTCATTACTTTTATTGTTTTTGTAACCTTGGATTCTATTTACTTAACCTCTATGAAGGGATATTTTGATAATCAAGTAAAATCAATTCAAGGAAGCATCATTAAAATGAACTTAGTTCCAGCAGTTCTTTGTTATATTTCTCTCGTGTTTGGTGTTTACTATTTCATAATCAAAGAGAGAAAATCATTGTTGGATGCATTCTTGTTGGGTCTTGTAATATATACTGTGTATGAATTTACCAATTGGGCGTTGTTTAAGGAGTGGAAACCATTTACAGTTGTTATTGATTCTCTCTGGGGTGCTATTTTATTCACCTTAACTACCGCGATAAGTTATTTTATTTATGGTAAATTAAATAAGGGATAAAGTAGAGGGTGAATATTAAATTTATTATATTCCAATTAAAACTATAACTTGCTAAATGAGATGCGGCTAAACAGGAAAATATTATAATAGCACTATCTCCTAAAATAGCATAGGCGCCAACTTCCCTTGCATAACTCTTGAACGTGTCTATCATTGCATTTGTTCCAAGAGGTACAAGAGAGAAAAAGTTATAGAATAAAATATCATGGACAATTTGAATGGCTAGAGCAAGACCAATGAATTTCCACAATGAGAATGCTGTAAAAATTAAATGATATAAAAATCGTGTAATTATTATTCCAATTATTACGATAATAACGTCGGCCATAACGGCAGAAAGCCCATACTTTCTATACCACTGTTCTAAAACCTTTGATCGCGACGTAATAAAAGTGAAAAAAATAACAAACGTTTCAACCCACAAAACACCTGCTATTATCGGAAGATAATCTGAAGTGTTGTTAAAGTTGGAAATATTCTTGAATAATTGCATTATAATATATATTTATATTATATGGCCTCAGGTTTAGATAATATTGTTGTATTTACTATTGGACGCATGAATCCTCCTACACCAGGACATATGGCATTAATTGAAAAACTTATACATCGCGCAGCGTCTTTAGGGCAAACAAAATTTGGAATTATATTATCTCACTCACAAGACATGCCAAAAAATCCATTTAATTGCAGCGATAAACGCAAACTTTTGTTATCTGGAATGATTGACGCGTTAAAAAATCAAATGAAGCAAAAAATTGATACATACAATCCTCCTATTTCTCCAGAAAGTATAGACGCAATTGAACCAATTATTATTTGTATGGACGATGAAATGCCTCCAGAATTTGGAAAACATCCTATTCTAAAATCTGTAAACGCATTAATTGCCAGTTATAGTGGTCCTGTTCGGCAAGCATTTTTAATTGTAGGTCAAGACCGCGCAGGAGGTTATGAATTTGTAAAAGCTGCCTTGCAAAAACGAGGGATTAAACTAGATGATAGCGATTTTTTGTCTAGACCAGAAGGTGCTATATCAGCAACGTATATGAGAGAACTTGCTTACTCCGGCAACTGGGACGAGTTCTTAAGTATATATTTGACAACTGGTTTGCCTGAAGAAAATGTAAGAGCAATTTACGAAGGATTGCGCTCCATGGCAGCTGCTTCTGCTTCTTCTACCAAAAAGAAAGGTAAATCAAAAGGTGGAAGACGAACTAAAAGACGCAACACAAGAAAAAGTAAAAAATCAAAAAAAAACAAGAAAAATAATAAAACAAAATAATAAAACAAAAAAATATTACAAATAAACTAAATGGAGTTATATTAAATTTCTATATTTTGGCACCACCTTTTTGAAAGGTGGTTAATAATCTGTAATAACACGAGGAGCTATGTTCATTGTAATCAACTCTTGGAACAATAGTTTGCATGCGTAAGGAATCTCCACATACGCAAAGTCTGTCCTATTATCGCACGTTCTGCAATGATGAATGTGCATCTCGTCGTTGTATGACGCAATGAGGCCGCATTTTTTGCAAACGTGCACCTGATATTTATCTGATGCGTCATATAGACGACCTCGCGTGAATCTTGCAGCTCCGTTGGAAATCATTGCATCTCTTTCCATCTCACCAAACCTTAGACCACCATCGCGCGATCTACCTTCAGCAGGTTGGCGCGTCAAATTTACCATTGGACCAATAGAACGACTATGCTGTTTATCAGCAACCATGTGCTTCAACCTTTGATAAAACACTGGTCCCATAAATACAGTGCATTCCATTTGCTCGCCAGTAAGCGCGTCGTACATAATCTCATTTCCATTTGACTCGTAACCAACTTCTTGCAGCTTCTTGCAAATAGTCTTTACATCAAGCTCGCCAAAACTTGTTCCATCACCAAACAAACCAAGCTCAATCAACGTCTTGCCAAGAATTGTCTCCTTCAACTGTGCGATAGTCATACGAGATGGAATTGCGTGAGGATTCAGGATTAGGTCCGGTTTCAAACCAGTTCTAGTAAAGGGCATGTCTTGCTCTGGAATAAGATTTCCAAGAGTGCCCTTTTGACCACTTCTTGATGAAAACTTGTCACCAATAACAGGCTTTCTTACTGCTCTCAGACGAATCTTTGCAAAGTTGTATCCGTCTCCATTTCGGTCAATGTAATTCTTATCCACATAAGTCTCCTCATCAGTTCTGTAAACGCGACTTTGGTCTTCATATTTAATGACTCTAGTGTGATCATTTCTGTTTTCTCTTATAGGCGTGACTTTTGAAATAATTACATCGCGATTTTCCACTAAAACATTTTCAGGAATTACGCCGCGACTATTCACTTTATTGTAATTAGCAAATCTCATTCCTTTTGTTTTTGTTGGATCAGGCTTACATCTTATTTCCTCATCTCCATTAATTTTTTGCTTGTCTTCATCTTTTTCAGTGTGATAAATTGTTGCTTGAAATAGTCCACGATCAATTGATCCCTTATTAAACAATAATGAATCTTCCTGATTATAACCAGTGTGCGTCATAATGGCCACAACTGCATTAAATCCTGAGGGAATTTTGTTGATGTGAATCATGTCCATAATACGCGTGTCCACCAGAGGTCTAGCTGGATTGCTGAGAACATACGCAGTCTTATCCATTCTTGTGTCAAAATTGGTTACATACATTCCCATGGCCTGTTTTGCCTGAGCGCATTGATATGTGTTTCTAGGAGATTGGTTGTGCTCAGGGAAAGGAATGCATGACGCAAGAACGCCAAAGATTGTGCTAGGATGAATCTCGCAATGAGTGTACTTTTGAATTCTGTCAGCATTCTCTTTAACAACTAGTTCAGTTGGCTTCATTGCAATCATAGACCACGATTGCTCTTCTGGGTCAATGTATTCAAGGATGGAATTGTCAATCCTGCAGTTAGTTAGAAGGTCGTCCCAAGTCAACTCATTTTTGTTCAACTTGTTAATAACGCTCTGAGTTAGCAATACATTCTTGTCTTTTACTCGCAAAACAGGACGAGTCAATCTGCCACTGTCGTTGCAAACGCGAATTTCATTCATTTTATAATCAAACACAATGGACGTGTAAACATTAATAATTCCCTGATACTTTTTCTCCTTTAGCATGTTATATAACTCCAATGGATCTTTAGCAATACCAATCCAGCAACCATTTATAAATACTTTGGTTTTATCATACATGTCAACCGGAGTCAATGACTGAATGTCAATTACGTAAGGATTTACATACTCATAAATTGGCGCACTGGTGGAATGAATTGTGACGTGAGTCATGTAACTTAAATTTTTTACAACGCCAACCGACTGGCCTTCTGGAGTTTCTGCTGGACAAAGGAATCCCCACGACGTATTGTGCAATTTGCGAGGCGGAATCAACTTTCCACTCTTGTCTGTGGGAGTAGAAATTCTGCGAGCATGACTCAAACTTGACACATATGTTAAGCGATTAAGAACTTGAGCAACACCAACCTTGTTGCTATTAACATGCTTTATTCCAAAATCGCCAGTTGATAGTGCTCGCTTTATTCCATTCTCAATTGTAGTTGATTTGATAATTTTATAAATATTTGTCTGATTAATGATATTCTGATAGTCGTCCGTTGATTTCCAAGAACCGGTGTTGATCTCTTTAATAATTTGCTTTTCCATATCCTTTACCAGTTTGTTAAAGTAGTTTCTAAACAAGTTGTTAAGCAAAACTCCTGTCAAATCAACGCGTTTATTTAAATATGAATCTCTGTCATCTTGTTTATTCCAATTACAACTAGATTGCAACAACTTGTTTGTCATGTATCCAAGGAAATAAATCTTTTGATCGGTTGTGCTGCAATGTGGGAACAAATCATTGGAAAGAATGTCCAATGTAAAGTCATACTTTTTTTTAATTCCGGTTTCCTTGTCCATATTAATAGGAGTATACATAACGTAACTTGTAATGTGTCTAATGCATTCCTCTTGTGTCATGTGGCCATTCGCATCAATAATAGATGCTTGCAAACATTGCATCATTTCATTATGCTTTTTGCTTTCAATGTCTAGAATAATTCGCTTGCAAATATCCTTATCAGAAAGCACCCCCAACGCGCGAAACACAATGAACAACGGAATAGGTTGCTTCACCCTTGGCAATTGAAGCATAAGTGGAAAACCAAATCCGTTGTTCTTGGATGAAACCATCATATTAATTTGCTTAGGCGAAATGCACTTGTAATCTGGAACAGACTTGATTTCTGCTTGCCAAGTATACTTTGTGTTATTCTTAGATACATTGAAGCAGTAAACCTTATTTTCCGCGGCGCGTTCTTGACCAAGAACGGTCTTTTCAGAACCATTGATGATGAAATATCCACCTGCGTCAAACTTGCATTCACCAGTGTTTGCATGCTCCACGTGCTTGTATTGGTTAAGAACGCAAATGTTTGATTTTAACATAATCGGCAACTTGCCAATGTGAATTTGTGGAAGCTTTTTATAGAAGGTTTGAATATTTTCAAGATTTTCACCATTTTTAACAACAAATTTAATATTAATATCAATTGTCATTGCTGACGCATATGTAAAATTTCGCAATCGCGCTTCCTGTGGAAACATTAATTTTGTAGCCCCATTGTTTTCTTGAATTTGAGGACGATATATGTGGAAATTCTCAAAAGTAATGAAAATTTCCAAAGAGTGCTTTCCAGACTTTATATCAAAATCTTTATCTGATGCAATGTGAACTGGATTGAACATTTCTATGGTTTTATTTATTTGATGACTCACAAAGTTATTATAAGACTCCAACTGATGTCTCACCAAACGTTGTAGATGCTGGCCTTTAAAATAAGATTCAATTATGCTCCATGGGGTTTCAATATATTTATCTTGCTCTGGGTTAAAATTATCTTCTGACGACATGGTGTTTGCGATTGAACTCATTTTTTTGGGTTATTTATTATTTCAATTTGTTTTTAAATTGTTTGAACAAAGAAAGTTGTCGCATATTAAGAGGCGGACAATCCGGTGGAGTAAAAAGAATTAATACACTATAAAGCGCACAAAATGCTCAAAAAGAAGATACACAAGACGGCGCAAACATTAAATAGAATCTTGTAGTAAAGAATATAAATGTATCAACAACAATATATTTATATTAAAAATGAGTAGGCGACGTGCGCGTCAAAATTATAAAGACTTTATTGAAGAAATGGATAAAAAAAATGTCACCGATCAATTATCGTTGGAAGAAAAAAAAGAATGTTACAAAGAAGCTATAGACAAATTAATTTCAAGTTACAAAGAAGCTATAGACAAATTAATTTCAAAAATAAATAAAAATTTTGAGAACACTTATTTTGATAAAACTAATTTTCCTATTGTAAAATCAGATTTATGCGTTGACCCAAATGAATTTGTTATTAATTTACCAAAAAATAAAAAAACTATTTTAAAAATAAATTCAAAAGCTGAAATTATTAAACCACTTGAAAATCTAATTACTCCAACCAGATACTCAGCATGCATTAGTTATTCATCTTGTCTATCAGATTTAATAAAAGAACAGGCAGAAAAAATAAAAAATGATCGCCATTGTTGCGCTTCCTCTGAAAGAACTCCTAGAAAAAGACCCCAAAATAAAGAATCTAAACCTTCTTCACCAGTGATTGTAAAACCAAAAACAAAAGTTAACATTGATGTTGAAATAAAAGATATCACTGGTTTACTTAAACTCATCAAGGATTATCCACAAGATGAGACAATAGAATACAATATTAATATGGATGGTCTTCATAAGATTCATTCTTCTTTAACAGATTTGAATAATATGATTGGAATGAAGGAACTCAAAGAAAACGTAGTTGACCAAATTTTGTATTTTATTCAAGACCTTCACAAAAATAGTGATGGTGATTTTATGCACACTGTTATTTATGGCCCTCCAGGAACCGGAAAAACGGAAATGGCAAAAATTATAGGACAAATATTCAGCAAGTTGGGCATTCTAAAAAAGGGTACATTCAAAAAGGTAACAAGAAGCGATTTAATTGCTGGTTATTTAGGCCAAACTGCTATTAAAACGCGCGACGTTATTAACGAGTGTTTGGGAGGCGTTCTATTTATCGACGAAGCTTATGCTCTTGGAAATCCTGAGAAAAAAGACAGTTTTTCCAAAGAATGCATTGATACATTATGCGAAGCATTGAGCAACTATAAAGAAGATCTAATGGTTATTATTGCAGGGTATGAATTTGAATTGAAAGAATGTTTTTTTAATTATAATCAAGGGTTGGATTCACGTTTTACTTGGCGTTTCAAAACGGACGAATATAAAGGAGAAGAATTATTTAATATTTTTTTGAAAAAAGTGAGTGACGCTAAATGGTCAATTGACACTGATACCGAAACAAAAATTGCATCTGCATGGTTTGAAAAGAATTTAGATTATTTTAAATTTTTTGGAAGAGACATTGAAACACTGCTTGCAAAAATAAAGATAGTTCACGGACGACGCGTTTTTTGCAAACCAGTAGAAGAAAAAAGAAAAATCACCATGAAAGATTTAGAAAAAGGTTTTGAACTTTATCTTAAAAATGATGAAGTAAAAAAGAGAAAAGAAAATGAAAGCATGCGAAATATAATTAAAACAATGTATGTTTAAGCGAAGCGACTGTCGCCCTTTAGGGCTTAAATGTGGCACCAAATGGATACAATCTCTAACTATTTTAATGAATAATTTATATAAAATACTAATATACCTTAGTGTGTTTTAAATTGAAAAATGTTTTTTGTTTGTATTATAATACACAATGTCTACGCAAAAAAAAACAATCCAGATAAACCCAGAATTGTTTAATCTTTCCGATAAAACTAAAAAAAATAGGGACAAAAGAAACAGATTAAGCGCGCAGCAATTAGTTGTTAAACCCAATTCTCTTAAAAAACATTTGATAAACAGAATTAAAGAACACAAAATGAAAGAAAGAGAAGGTACAATCAAAGAGCCAACTGTTTCATCAAATGACTCCAATTTTACAAATGAATTATATGATTCTTTTAACTATTTGTCAAGTTTATCAAAAAAACACAAAGAGGACAGCGATAAAGAAAGAAAAAGAAACATTCTTGCTAATAAAACTGTTAAAAATTACAACGCGCAACAAAACGCGCCTTCTTACTTTCAACAAAACATAAGTTCTATGCCAATGGTTAATTTAGAATTGCCAGACGAACTTAAAGAAACGTTTACGCCATTTCTGATAGAGACCTCTATGCCGAATATTAAAATTAACAGCTATATGCCAAGTGAACAAGTTCCTTATGGATGTTTAAAAGGAGGGTTAAAACCTACATATAGAGCTTGGAATGCTACTAGGAAAAATTATGATTCATTGCAAACAGTTGTAACGCCAATTTCAACGCCGCAAACATCTATATCATTTCCTCAAGACAACTTTGAAGTAACAGAAAGAGAAAGAAAATTAGAATTATTGAAATTGAAAATGAAAAAACAACAAGATGATGAAAAAGAAAAAGAACAACTAGTTCAATTAGAGCAGTCAAATGAACCCATAATGTCACATCCTCTATTTGAGCCCATAAAACTCGCCCCAATTGACACGTCTGTTTTAAATCCAAAAATTGAAGTTAGCAATGAATTAAAAGAAAAATTGGAAGAACATTCTGGACCACCTAAGAAAAAATATACCAAAAAAACAATTCGCAAAAAATATACTCTTGGAAAATCAAAAATGTATAACACGGTGTCAATTTTATTAAAAGACAATAATACGCGAAAAAATGTTATCAATGCGCAAAAAGAATTAAAACGAACGTCTATCAGCGACGTAAAAAATTATTTGAAGATGCACGGTTTGATAAAGGTTGGAAGCAATGCACCAAATGATGTATTGCGCAAAACATATGAATCTGCAATGCTTACTGGAGACGTGATTAATAAAAATAAAGAAACATTATTACACAACTTTTTGAATGATACTAGAAGTTGATAAAATAATATCTCTTCTTATTTTAAGAAAAATAATATGGAAACTACAAAAAATAAATTACCAGACAAAGTAAATCAATTTTTTAATAGACTTAGTAAATATTTAGACACTAAATTAATGTTTTACGGAAGCGTTCAACGTTCTGATTATTTTCCTGGTTCAAGTGATATAGATGTTGATATATTTACAGATAATATTGACAGCACAATCTCCAAATTACAACATTTTTTAAACGTAAAAAAGAAAAAATTCAAAAAAGTTGTGTGGAGATTGTCTTCTACAGGAAAAATAGTTTATGGTTATAAAATAATGTATAATAATAACGACATAAATTTAGCAGCAGAATTTGCTATTTATGACAACAAATATAAAAGACAAGTATTGGAAATGCACTTAAAGAAAACAACAATTCCGTTTTACATTTCTATTATTTTGTATATTATTAAAAAATTATACTATGATTTTCATATTTTTAATTTAGAATGGTATAAATATTTTAAATCAAAACTTTTATCATCTGGGCTTGGAATGCCAGAGGAACAATTTCTTGTATTAAACGTTAGGCAAGATAAAGACAATTAGATTCAATCAAATAATGTAAACATTTGTTATGATGTTGCTTATATTATTTCAAATCAGATTAAAGATAAAATCAATATTATACTAATACATAATTTAAAATGGCACTTATTAAAGATTACTTTTCAAAGACTGAAAAATATATTTTGGAATATGGGGAAAATACTCTTGTTCTAATGCAAGTTGGCGCTTTTTATGAGGTTTATGGCCTTCAAAATAAAACAACTGGCTATGTTAAGGGCAGTCAAATTATTGCTTTCTCTCAAACATGCGACTTGAATATTGCTGACAAGAAAATTTGCGTTGGAAAAGAGGGTGTATTGATGGCCGGTTTCTCTCATTACATGATTGATAAGTATTTAAAGAAGCTACAGGACGCCGGTTTCACAGTTATTGTTTACACACAAGATGAACAATCAAAAAATACTACACGAAGTTTATCTGGAATTTATTCTCCAGGAACTTATTTCTCCCTTGAATCCAATACTAAAATTACAAACAACATCACTTGTATATGGGTTAACGTATCAACTAACATGAAATCTAGAGACAAACAAATCCACGTTGGTATTGCCAATATTGATATTTATACTGGAAAATCTACTATTTTTGAATTTAATGAACTCTTTTTAATGAATCCTACAACATTTGATGAACTTG
>Ga0209188_1000244_pt1 | contig 59229 bp, 82 predicted proteins | sample C_130625_EF_Meta_FD_187307 | JGI IMG/M metagenome (GOLD analysis project Ga0209188, IMG submission 187307) | Freshwater microbial communities from Lake Croche, Canada to study carbon cycling - C_130625_EF_MetaG (SPAdes) (version 2) | ecosystem: Environmental > Aquatic > Freshwater > Lake...
GCCGACTTAAAGATGATGCGTGACCTCGCCCTAGCTGAGAAGCAATACTCGGCTGCAATCAACGCAGAGACGCAGAGAGGCAAGGCTGCTGGATTCTATGTAGTGAAGACAGAGAACAAGACCGAACTGACTGGTGCTGATGGCGAGCCGTTATCAGAGACGGTAAAGACTGTATTCAATAATTTTGAGTTGAGGATACGCTCAGGCGATGTCTGAGGCATTAGAGCTATTACAGGATGAGTTAGGCGAGATGGGGCAACTAAATGCCCTTGCCTGTCAGGCTCGAATGAAATGGCTTACTACTGCTAAGAAGTATCAAATTCCTCCCCCGTTAGATCATGATTATTTGTGTTGGGCCATGATTGGAGGGCGCGGAATTGGAAAGACTCGCAGTGCTGCTGAGGCTATTTGGTGGTGGTGCTGGCAAGAGCCTAATACTAGAGCCATTGTGATAGCCCCAACTGGCGATGATATTAAACAAACCTGTTATGAGGGCGAATCGGGCTTGCTTGCTGTAATACCTCAGCCGCTAATCAGGGACTATAACAAGACTGACCGTATTATCTATTTAAAGAACGGTTCACAGATACGCGGTATATCGGCAGATACGCCTGAGCGTCTACGAGGACCGCAGAGCCATTTTGTATGGTTTGATGAGTTGGCTGCATACGAGCGAGACAATCTACAGAATACATGGGACATGGCAATGTTTGGCTTGCGGCTAGGTACAACGCCAAAAGCAATTGTTACTACCACGCCCAAGCCTAGAGATCTTATTATTGAGTTAATGAGCCGAGAGGATGTGGTTGTTGACCACGCGACCACATATGACAACCTTGATAACCTGGCTCCTACGTTCCGTGCACAGATTATGGCTTATGAAGGCCTCGGCGGTATCTTTGAGCAAGAGGTTATGGGGCGCGTCCTTGACGCCGAGGATCAGGGCGTCGTCAAACGAGATATGTTCCACTTATGGCCTAACAACAAACCTCTTCCTGATTTTGAATACATCGTACAGTCATACGATTGCGGGTTTAAGGACAAGGAGTATTCAGACCCTACGGCGGCAACAACATGGGGCGTATTCAAGCCATTAGATGGTCCTATGTCTGTATTGTTGATTGATTGCTGGCAAGAGAAGCTCACCTTCCCCGATCTCAAGCCTAAGGTCATAGAGGAGTACCAGAACTCCTATGGCGATGGTAAGAAGCAAAAGCGTCCTGACTTGATACTGGTGGAGGATAAGGCTGCGGGTATCTCTCTCATACAAGAGTTGCAACGCGCTTACTTGCCGGTGAGGGGATGGAATCCTGGGCGGGCTGATAAGATGACCCGCTTACAGATTGCCGCTACCACGATTGCAGCCGGTAGAGTGTGGTTACCTGAAAGTTCTGTTAAAATGGGTTATGTGAGAGACTGGGTTGAACCTATGCTTTCCCAGCTATGTTCGTTCCCTGAGAGTAACCACGACGACTTTGTGGACTCAACGAGCATGGCACTGAGGTTTCTGAAAGACACTGGATGGCTGGAAATTAACCCTCCGCCCAGAGAAGATGAAGATTGGTATGCGGATGATGCGTCAAGTAAACGCATTAATCCTTACGCAGTTTAAAAGTTATCCACAGAAATTCCACGTGGAAAATCTGTGGATAAGTCTGTAAGGTATTGATTATGAACATATCTGATGAATTAGAAAGAATTATGACAGAGATGGAATTAGACGAAAAGCGTAAGATGGAGGAATCCAACACCGCTAAGTCTATGGCTTTGCTTGCTGATGGCGGTTCTGTTCCTCAGAACGATCTCATCTCTGAGCTAAAGGCGCAGATGTATGGTTCTGATCCTGCCAACACAAAGATGCCTGAGAAGTCTGATCTAGCCTCGCAGTTCATTCACTGGCTGAGTAATATCTATTTCCCTGGATTGGTTGCTGAACAGGCTAACGTTCCTACTGCGGCGCAGGGCGACTATTCTAATGCGCCTAGCCACGCCAAGGGTGGAAGTATTGGTTTCCATCAACCAGGTGCGCTAGAAGACAACATGCTGGCATTGGGTGGACATAAAGCCTTGCCTATCATTATGGCGCTGCATAAGGCTATGGGTGGGAAGGTAGAACTCCCAAAGCTGGCTGATGGCGGGGAATTCCGCATGGATAGTGATTCGTCAATCCCGAATCCTCCAGCTCCTCCATCTATTGCGGGGCAGATTCCTACAGGATTGACACAAGACGGCATACCACAGTTGGCCCCGATTACGGCTACGGTAAAGCGTGACGCAACGCCTTGGTATGATCCTCTGGTTGGGGCTGCTGATGTTGGTAAGACCTTGCTAGGCGGTGCTGTGGGCATGGTTCCTGCTGCGTTAGAGACAGGGGCACGACTGCTTGGTGGTAGCCCTATGAAAGCTGAAGACATCTACGCACAAGCATTGAGCCATTATACGCCTGACCTGATGACGCAAAGTGGTAAGAATATGGGCGAGGATCTGGCCAGCTTTATGGAGCGTAACAAGATCCCGTTGGCGTTGCCTGAGCTATTGCCGTTTGAGGAAGCGCTAGGATCTGGGGCTAGTGAAGCTATCAGAAAGAGCAATCAGGTATTGAAGGCATTAGAGCCTGAAGCTGGAACGCTTGGATCGAATTTAGGTAATATAAATCGCCAGAATGAGCTTCTATCGCATAGCGGCGACAATGCGCTTCCGCTTAAGTTGCCTCGCGCCAATTTGTCTGATGAATTTATTAACAATGAAGCTGAGCGTGTGGCCAAGCAGATGCTAGGCGAACATGTTACAAGAGGCAAAGCCGGAGATACTAAGAATTTAGCCGGACGCTCTATGAAGGAAAGCGAGCGAGTTAAGGGATTGGACTATAAGCTTTCCCCAACAGGGACTGTCGCAAAAGAAGAGACTTATGTTCCTCGTAAGGGAGATGTGTTATTGGCGTTTCCTGGAGATCAAACCGTATCAAATAAAGTGTTAGAAGAACTAAACGGCTCCCCAGTTAACTCAATTCAAGAAGGCGGCGCTTATTACGGTTTAGGACAGAAGCATTTGCCTGATCCTGAATTTTGGAAGTCTACTGAAGGTCCGGCTAAGAATGTTCAGGGGAAAGCTAATCGTATTGCTGAATACTATGAGCCTGAGCGTGTGATTGGTTCGCATTTAGCAATGGGACCCACTTCAAACAATTTTGCTATGCATTTGGCTGATGCAAATATTAAGTCTATTGATTGGTCAAAAGTAAATCCCAGTCAAATTAATATGTTTGACAGAATTATATCTAATGGATATTTTGATCCAATAAGCAAAAAAGATGTTTCGTTCCCTGAGTGGCCTGGGCTTGCCAATCCAGAAGCAGCAATGGCAGCTATGAAAGAAAACAGCGCATTGAGAAAATGGTTTAACAGCAGATTTAAAACGCCCGCTGTCACTAAAGTATTAAGCTTACCAAATGGATTAGACGTGCAGTACGCTATCACTGAGCCTCGGTTGCGTGATATGGAAATCAATATGACCGGATTGATGAACGGCGTGTTAAAGCCTAACGCTCCAGTTGAGGCAGCTGGAAATCCGCACAATACTTACAGCCATCGCATCCTTGGAGAAGCAATTGGGCCTCAAGAAGCGCTGACCCCATTTTCAATTAGCTTTCCTGATGCCGCGCAACATATTGCATCAACAAAACGCCCATCGGATTTTACGGGGACAATACAAAAGGTCTTTCCGCATCAGGTAGTGGATGATCAATACGTCAATCAATATAATCAATACCTTAACCGCATCAAACAACTTACTGGCCGAAAGAAAGGCGGTAAAGTGAAAGATCTAACGGAAGATAAAGAATGAGTGATGACATCCAAGAAAACGAAGACGGCAGCGCAGACGTAACACTGCCTGATGAAGACCTAGAGGTAGAAGAGCAGCCTGACGGGTCGGCTATTGTCCACATGGAATACAAAGGCCCTGAAGAGGACGCCGACTTCTATGAGAACCTTGCTGAGTCCATAGACTCGTGGGAACTCAACAAGATGGCTCTGAAGTATATGGACTTCATTGAGAAGGATAAGGAAGCCCGTGAGGACAGAGACAAGAAGTACGAGGAAGGATTACGCAGAACTGGCTTAGGGAATGACGCGCCTGGTGGTGCTCAGTTTGAGGGCGCTAGTAAGGTTGTGCATCCTGTCATGGCGGAGGCTTGTGTGGATTTCGCTTCCCGTGCGATCAAGGAGCTGTTTCCACCAGACGGACCTGTCCGTACAAAGATTCTAGGCGAAGTGACTGAAGAAAAGCAAGAGGTAGCTGAAAGAAAGCGTGACTTCGTTAATTGGCAGCTTACAGAGCAGATCGAAGAGTTCCGTGACGAGCAAGAGCAGTTACTGACTCAGCTGCCATTGGGCGGGTCTCAGTTCCTCAAGGTATGGTATGACGAGCACAAGAAGCGTCCATGCGTAGAGTTTGTGCCTATCGACAACATCATATTGCCGTTTGCTGCTGCCAACTTCTATACCGCTCAGCGCGTAACGGAAGTTCAGGACATTACGGAATACGAGATGGATGCGCGGATCAAGCGTGGCTTATATCGGGATGTAAATATCATCCACGCCACGATGGAACCGGAGATGTCGCACTCTGAGAAGGCGAACAATAAGATTGAAGGCAATAAGTACCAGGATAATAAAGATGGATTACGCCGTGTATATCATGTTTATACATGGCTAGAGTTAGAGGAAGACTCGCGCACTAATGGCGAGATGGCTCCGTATATCTTGATGATTGACGAGATGGAGTCTGAAGTTCTAGGTTTGTACCGCAACTGGGAAGATGGCGACGAGACAATGACCAAACTAGATTGGATGGTCGAGTTTAAGTTTATCCCTTGGAGGGGCGCATATGCTATTGGACTTCCTCATCTCATTGGTGGCCTTTCTGCCGCTCTTACAGGCGCTCTTCGCGCCCTTTTGGACACCGCTCATATAAACAACTCAGCCACGATGCTGAAGCTCAAGGGCGCTAAGATCAGCGGTCAGAGCCAGAGCATTGATGTCACACAGGTTGTGGAGATTGAAGGCGCTGCGGGTGTGGACGACATCCGTAAGGTTGCTATGCCACTGCCGTTCAATCCTCCTTCGCCTGTGCTGTTCCAGCTATTAGGGTGGCTCACAGACTCGGCTAAGGGCGTTGTAACGACGGCTGAAGAGAAGATTGCTGACGCTTCATCGAATATGCCTGTGGGAACGACTCAGGCGTTGATTGAGCAGGGTGCTGCGGTATTCTCAGCCATTCACGCACGTTTACACGCATCGCAAAAGAAAGTCTTGATGATCATTGGTCGCATCAACAGATGGTATCTGGATGACCAAGAGCGCGGTGATATGGTTGCTGATCTTGAGATCGAGCGCTCAGACTTTAACCGCAACAGCGATATCGTACCTGTATCTGATCCGCACATCTTCTCTGAGACACAGCGTATTGCTCAGATGCAGTCTGTCATGCAGATGGCGGGGCAGTATCCCCAGTTGTTTGATATGAAGGCTGTCGTAAGCCGCATGCTTAAGCAATTAAAGGTGCCTGATGTAAATGAGTTGATGCCTGACTCTGTTAAGCCTATGGAGATGGATGCAGCCGAAGAGAACGCTGCTATGGCGCTTGGACATCATGCATTTGCATATCCAGGACAGGATCATCTAGCGCACATTCAGACGCATATGGACTTTGGTTTAGACCCTGTGTTGGGTGCAAATATCTTGATGGGTCCGCAGTTTATCCCTGCCGCGCTAGAGCATATCAAGCAGCACATGACATTGTGGTATCGAGATCGTATGGCAGCGCATTCTGGCAACAAGACCTATACGTTTGAGGAAGGTGATTCTAAGCGGGATGTGCGTCAGATTGACCACATGATTGCTATGTCTGCTGAGGCTGTGAAGACAGAGACACAGGTAATGATGCCAGTTATTCAGGCGTGCCAGCAGATGATTCAGATGTTGCAGAAGTTTACGCCTCCCCCACAGATGCCGCCTGATCCTGCTTCTCAGGCTATGTTACAGGCTTCTATGGCAGAGACACAGCGTAGAACGCAGCGCGATCAGTTGGATATGCAGATGAAACAAGCTGAGTTGCAGGCTGAGTTACAGCGCGAGCAGCAGAAGAATCAGATTGAGGTGATGGAGGCGCAGAAGAACCGAGATATTGAGGTTGCTCTGAACGCGGAAGATAACCTGACACAAGAGCGTATGAAGAGTGCTCAGGTAATGGCAGATCAATTAAAGACTCGCCAAGAACAGGAAAAATCAGTCAGCGAGGCCGAGGCATTGGCACAACGCGGCTTAACTTAATTTTGGAGAATTACCATGGATAAAGACGTTAAAGAAATGCAATCTGAAGAAGTTCGTTACAAAGCACGCGTAGCAGCTGGTGCTTGGTTAACTGGTGAAGAGATGGGAGAGAAGGGAAGTGCCACAATGCCCGAAGCTAATTCGGACCATGGCAAATTTACCAGTGGTATCGACAAGAAGAATGCATGAGATACGTTGAGGACTTCATAGGCGCTGTAAAAGCGCGGAAGGTCGAGGTGAGTGAGTCGTTAGCGCAGGGCAACGCGTCTGATTATGCAGCTTACCAAAGGCTTTGTGGAGTCATACAGGGTTTGCAGACTTCTTTAGATATTTTAAACAATCTATTGAAGGATGAAGAAAATGAGTGATTTACCGGAGGCTGTTGATTCAGCCGAATTAGAGGCGGCATTTCCGTCTGTGGAACCCGGTGCGAAACCTCTTGGGGCGAGAATTTTAGTGCAACTTCGCCAAGCAAAAGACAGATATACAAAATCTGGTATATTGCTTGTAGAAGAAACTAAAGCTACCGAAAAGTGGCAGAACATCGTTGGGAAAGTAATTGAGATTGGACCTCTAGCATTTAGAAAGCGCGACACAATGGAGCCATGGCCGGAAGGTGCGTGGTGTAGCGTAGGTGACTACATCCGTATTCCGAAATGGGGCGGCGACCGCTGGGAAGTACCTATTCCTGGTAGGGACAAAGAGTTTGCCGAATTCGTTGTGATTAATGACCACGAAGTGATTGCACAGATTATAGGCAATCCACTACTCGTTAAAGCGTTCGTCTAGGAGGTTATATGGAAGAGCAAGTCATGTTGATCCAGGAGGATCAAGATGGCGGTGCTACGGTTGAGATGCCTAAGGATTTAATTCCTATGGCAGAAGAGCCTATGCCCGTCGCAGAAGCAAAAGATGAAGATGACGAAGATGAGGCCGCCCAGCGTGCCGAGATTGAAGCCAACGGTGAGGTAGATCCAGAGGCTGAAGCTATTCGTCAAGCCAAGCGTGAGAAGCGTAAGTCACGCAAGGAATACCACAAGAAGGTACAGGCCGAGAAAGACACTCGCCTACAGCTATTGCAGAGACAGAATCAAGAACTGCTGGCCCGCATATCGGAAGTTGAGCGGAAAACTCAGGGTCATGATATTGCTCGCATAGACGCAGCGATGACTGAACAGCAGGCCAAGATTACCTTTGCTCAGCAAAAGATGCGGGAAGCCATTGAGACAGGTAATGGCGATCTGCACACAAAAGCGACAGAGTTATATTACGAAGCCCGTCGCAGTGCTGAGGCATTAGAAAATCTCAAGAAGCAAGCATCAGCTCCCAAGGCAACTGCGCCTACTGCTCCCAATCAAATTGTACAAAGATTGGCTGCAGATTGGTTGTCTGATAACCCTTGGTACGATCCTAGTGGTCGAGATGCTGATTCTGAGATTGCTATGACCATTGACAAGAAGATGGTTAAGGAAGGATGGAATCCCGAATCAGTCGAATATTGGGAAGAATTAGATAATAGATTGCAAAAGTATTTACCACACAGGTATAATGATTCTATTGACGAAACTCCAAAGTCAAGACCTAGAACTGTTGTAACTGGATCTGGTAGGGAAGCCGTATCAAATAGTGGTGGAAAGGGCAACACGATTACTATATCGCCCGATCGAGTAAAAGCCATGAAAGATGCTGGTATGTGGGATGACCCTGAGAAGCGCGCCAGAATGATCAAACGGTACGTGCTTGAAGATCGCAACAGAAAATAGGAGATTGAAAAATGGATGATCGTTTAAAGAAGAATTTATCTGCTGGTGGCCGCGAATCTCGCGGGAGTCTTGATTCAGTTCGAGAGGCACCGGAAGACCAGTCTGCACTGTCTGATGAACGTCGCAAGATGTGGAAAGATGAGTGGACACAAAGCGCACTGCCCACCGTTCCTGAGTTAAAGGGATGGCACTTGATCTGGTTATCGACAACTAACAGTTACGACAGCATTGATAAGCGTATTCGCTTAGGTTACACGCCCGTGAAGACGGATGAGATACCTGGGTTTGAAAACTACAAAGTCAAGTCTGGAGAATATGTTGGTTATATCCAGTGTAATGAGATGTTGCTGTTTAAGATTCCTATGGACATGTATCAGGAGTTGATGACGCACTTCCACCATGATTTGCCCCAAGAAGACGCGGAGAAAGTCCGAGTTCAAGTGGAGCAACTTCAGGGCACACGGGATAGTTCAGGCCGCAGGCTTGGTCAGATAGAAGGTGATGGGTTGGGTAATTATGATCCGCCGAAACCCGCTCCCCTATTTTACGGGTAACGGCACCCAAAGGAGACAATTATGTCTGCAACATCAGCACCCTTTGGCTTGCGCCCGGCCTTCCACCCAAGTGGCCTAGACCGTGCTCAAGCTCTTGCTGGAGGTATCGCCAGTGGCTATGCATCCAACATTTTGAAAGGCCAACCCGTTGAGTATTCAGCAGGTACTGGCAACATTATCCCCGTGACAGGCACTGAGGCTTTCTCAGGCGCGTTCGCAGGCGTTGAGTGGACAGATACAACCGGTCGTCGCCGCGTATCTAACTACTGGCCCGCTAACACCGCTTACCAGACTGGTTCTTGCGTCGCTTATTTCTACAACGATCCCAACATCGTTTATGAAATTCAGGCTGATGGTTCTGTCGCTCAAACTGCTGTCGGCAACGAAGCCAACTTTAGCAATCTGACTGCTGGTTCGACCACAACTGGTCTATCACAGTGCACAATCTCCTCTACCCTCGTTGGTACAGGCGTGCAAGGTCAGGTTCGTATCGTTGACATCGCTCCTTATGTCGACAACAACTGGGGTGATGCTTATACCATCGTTCGTGTCACAGTAGCCAAAACACAGTTCCAAGCTGTGTCACCGGCAATTTAAGGGAGGGCATGAATTATGGCAGCCCCAATGAGAAGTACGGACTTCCGGTCCATTGTTGAACCTATTCTTAACGAGTGTTTTGATGGCGTGTATGACCAACGTGCAGACGAGTGGTCACGCGTTTTCCGCGAAGAACAGGGTATTCCCCGTAACTACCACGAAGAGCCAGTATTGTACGGTTTCGGCGCAGCTCCCCAGTTGCCCGACGGTACACCTGTCACTTACCAACAAGGTGGTGTGTTATTCCTGAAGCGTTACGTTTACCAAGTTTATGGCTTGGCATTTGCCTTGACCAAAGTGCTGGTAGAAGACGGCGACCATATCCGTATCGGTCAAGTTTATGCCCGTCACTTGGCTCAGTCTTTGATTGAAACCAAAGAACTGAACTGCGCTTCTGTATTGAACTATGCGTTTAACTCCGCTTATCCTGGAGGCGATGGTGTGCCTCTAATTTCTACTGCTCACCCAATCGTGAACGGTACATTCAGTAACCAGCTGGCTACAGCTGCTAACCTGTCACAGACTTCTTTGGAGCAGATGTTGATCCAGATTCGTCAGGCAGTGGATAACAACGGTAAGAAGATTCGCTTGGTTCCCCGTCAATTGGTTGTTGCTCCCGGTAACATCTTCCAGGCTGAGGTTCTGCTGAAGTCTGTGTTGCGTACTGGTACATCAAACAACGACGTTAACCCAATCAAGTCAATTGGTCTGTTGGATGAGGGCGCTGCTGTATTGTCCCGTCTGACCAGCTCAACAGCTTGGTGGGTCCAGACCGACGCTCCCGAGGGCATGAAGCTCTTGATGCGTCGCGCTTTGGAAAAGACCATGGAAGGTGACTTCGAAACCGACTCGATGCGCTACAAGGCAACAGAGCGCTACCAGGTCGGGTTTACAGACCCACGTGCAATGTACGGAACGCCGGGGGTTTAGTAACCTGTTGATTCGTAAGCAATAAGTAGCAAAACGGAGAGGATACAAAGCTTCATGGCTTTCCTCTCCGTCTCAACCAATCGGCAACTTTTCAAGGAGTTATGCCATGCCACAGTTTTCAGATGATTTATATTTAGGTCCTGCGTATACCAATATGGGTATGAACACGGGCAACCCTTCGCCTATGAGCATTGGCGTAGGCCCTTTAGGTCGCGGTTATGTTTGGGATTCAGTTCCAGTTGCTAAGGGCGCTGCTAACGTAGCTGCCGCTAGTATCTGGACAAGCGCAATTACACTAACCGCTGGTACGGGTACAACATCCGTCGTGCGCGCTGACGGTACAACTGTAATTCAGTTTGATCAGCCCCGCGCAGCCAGCGTAACATTGGGTTCTGGTTCACCCACAACTCGCACAGTAACAATTACTGGTTATGACATTTATGGCCAGGCTATGTCCGAGCAAATCACCACAGGTACAACACCTTCCACAACCGTAAACGGTAAGAAGGCGTTTTATCAAATCGCTTCTGCAACCATTTCTGGTAGCGCAGTAGTAACAATTTCTCTAGGCACTTCCGATGTATTGGGTCTTCCCGTTCGTGTGACATCTGGTTCGTACTTGGGCAGCGTTAACTATGCCGGTTCGTTTACAACTGACGCCGGTACATTTGTTGCTGCTGATACAAATACAGCCACAGCTACAACAGGCGATGTACGCGGTACATATACTCCTTCCGCTGCTACTAACGGCACAAACCGTTTGGTTGTGGATATTCTTATGACCGGCATTGCTGTCGGCCCCAACGCTACTCGCACCGGCGCACTTGGTGTCACACAAGCCTAATTAGGAGATTGACATGGGACAGTTTAAACCTATGGTGAAAATGATCACCACTGAGCCAACCGTAGAGTTGAAGCTCAAAAAGGGTGGCCACGTTGCCAAGCATCACAAGAAGCATGAAGAGCATCACGGACACAAGAAGGTCGCACACAAGGCCGTAGGCGGTCTTGGCGTGTTGAGTGACCCCAAGATCTCTACTCCTCCCGCTGCTCCTGCTGTACGCATTAAGAAGCCCTCCTTGGGTGCTCGTATGGCTGCTATGAAGGGTATGACAACCCCTATGATGGCTAAGAAAGGCGGTAAGACCCACCACGCACACGGTGGTAAGATTGAGAAAGAAGTTAAACATCTTGAGAAAGAGTTGCACCACCACGAGGGTATGAAAGCTAAGAAAGCCCACCACGGTTTAAAAGACGGCGGTAAGGTTTCTGAGTTTGAAAGCACCAAGATGGACACAGCTCACCACGACAGCGCACACGGTACAGGCGGTGTTAAGATGGGCGCAGCTGGTTATAAGCACGGTGGCAAAGCTCACCACGCTCATGGCGGCAAAGTGCATCATATTTCTGGTCATCCCGCTGGTTCGCACGAGCACCATAAGCACATGGCTAAACACCATGCGCAGAAGCACAAAGAAGGCGGTTCTGCTCACCATCACAAAATGCACGAGCATCACAAGCATTTGGCTAAGATGGCTAAGGGCGGCGTTGCTAACTTTGCTGAGACCAAAATGGATACCACACACCACGACTCTGCTCACGGCACAGGCGATGTGAAAGAAGGTAAGCCAGGTGGTTACAAGCACGGCGGAAAGACACACCACAAAGTCCATCACAAAGCCACTGGTGGAGTGATTGAGGGTAAGCCAGCAGGTTATAAGCGCGGTGGTCATATCGAAGATTCCGGCGCTCCTATGGATATGCCCCAAGGCAAGAAAAAGGCTTCCGCTCCTGTAAAGATTACCGAGTTATCAGGTACTTTTAAACATGGCGGTAAGGTCCATCACAAAGCTCATGGTGGCAAGATGCACCATAAGGATATGTGCTAATGCCTTCAAAAAGCCCCGAGCAACATAAATTAATGGAAGCGGTGGCGCATAACCCCGCTTTCGCTCGGAAAGTTGGAATACCACAAAAGGTAGGCAAAGAATTTGCCGCTGCTGACAAAGCCCACAAGGCTAAAGGTGGCGGCAATATTCGTGCCCGCAGACGCGGATGATGTCATGGCTTATTCAGGAACAGTTGGTCAAACGGTCATTACAGTATCAAAGCTGATTGATCACGGAGCACGCCGCTGCGGAAAGCTTGCAGAAGATCTAACCTCGGAACAGCTGCTCTCAGCACGAGAGTCGCTGTTCTTTTTGTTGTCCAATCTAGCCAACAGAGGCATACAGTATTGGGCAATCAATAAGTTAGTAGTGGGATTAAACCCAGATCAATATATTTATAAGCTTCCCAAAGGAACGATTGATACGCTCAATGTTCTTTACAGAACGATGAATAGACCTACTGGTTCTTATTCGTCCTCTGCGGGTGGCGTTGTTGGTAATGCGTTTGATAATGATATCAATACTTGGTGTCAGCAGGGATCAGCGAACGGAAACATTGAGATATTCTATGGAACTAACAATCCTATATATGCAGGATCTGTGGGTATTATGCCTTACGTTTCTGGGGGCGGCAGCGCTACTTGGTCGTTGGTTTTAGAATATTCAATTGATGGCGCAACCTGGCAAACACTATATGACTACGGTCCGGTAATCGTCACCGATAAGCAGTGGATTTGGCATGATATTGACCCCGGTCAATCTGTTCAGTATTACCGCATCCGTGCGTACAACGGAACCACATTGGCATTGCGTGAATTATACGTAGGCAATAATAGCCGCGAGATTATGATGTCGCGCCTGAATCGTGATGACTACACGAACTTGCCTAATAAGAATTTTACAGCCAACCAACCGTACCAATTTTGGTTCGATCGTACTATTCCTGAGCCTACCATCTATTTATGGCCTACTCCCTCTGATCCGTTCGTGCAAATGACTGTATGGTACTCGCGTCAGATTGATGACGTTGGAGCGCTTACAAATGAGCTAGAAGTGCCACAGAGATGGTATGAGGCTGTGGTTATGATGTTAGCGCACAGGATGAGTTTAGAGTTGCCACAAGTGGATATGGCTAGAGTTCAGTATTTAGAGGCACAGGCTGAGAAGTATCTATTCCAAGCAGAGCAAGAAGAGCGTGATAAGTCGCCCATCTACTTTGCCAGCAACATTTCAGTCTATACAAAATAATGCCTATTTTTTTAGACACTACCGGCCTATCAAATCTTGCTATCGGAATCTGTGACCGCTGCAAGATGAAGAGGCCGCTGTCTACTCTTGGACCGGATACAAACTTTCCGGGCTTGAGAGTATGCGACCAAGGCTGCAAAGACGATAAAGATCCCTATAGGCTTCCTGCACGTAAGACTGAGCGCATTAATTTGCGCTTCCCTAGACCTGATGAGAGCGTTGCTACCAATCCTAACGCTATTACAACGGGCGCTTACGGGTATAATGAGCTATCTCCAGAACAAAATACTCAGAATCCTGAAAACTCAGGAAATCTGGATACAATTACGGTGAGTCCATAATGGCAAACGTCCAGATTACTCAATTACCAGCAGCACAACCGTTAACAGGAACGGAATCCGTACCTATCGTACAGAACGGTGTAACAGTACAGACTACAACGGGTGCGATTGCTAACTCACCAGTACAGACACAGACGTTTCTAACGGTTAATAACGAGCCAACTCTGCCCAATAGCCGCTATTTTGTGGCTGGTTTGGGTATTGGAGTGACGGATTCAGGCGCACAATCATCGTATGCGATCAATTTAGATGGCGTAAGTGCTAGTTTAGAGACTGCAGGCAACGGATTTATTGTAAAAAACGGTGCTGTTGTTGTTCCTAGAGCGTTTTCTACTAATACTGCCGGTATTTCTATACAAAATGGCAACGGGATAGCTGGAAATCCGGTTATTTCGCTTACTGGACTGGCTCTTTCTATTGCAACACAGGCTGGAAACGGTCTAATTGCTTTAAATAACTCATCGGTATATACGCCGGTATCTATCACTGGTACTACCAATCAAATTTCAGTCCAAAATGGCAATGCGTTGGGTGGAAATCCCACGGTGGGACTAGCAAGCAACCCTGTAGTGCCGGGTACTGCGGGCATAACCATACCTGTAGGAACGACTGTACAAAGACCTATCGGATATCCTGGTGAATTCCGTTACAACACCGACTATGACAGTTTTGAGGGTTATGCTGCGGGAGCATGGAGAGAGTTTTCATTAAGTGGTGGCGTATATACGTTTAGCGCAGGCACAACAGGATTCCTTCCTAACGTTCCTACTCCTGGGGCTGTAGTACTAAGTGGCACACTTAATACATCTAGCGGCGGTACTGGCGCATCTGGAACGCTTACAGGTTATGTAAAGGGAAATAACACCGCACCCATGACAGCGGTGACAACGATTCCTAATACCGACATTACCGGTTTGGGTAGCATGTCTACGCAGAATGCAAACAATGTTGCTATCACAGGCGGAACAATATCGGGCGTAGCTTTAACGCTGGATAACTTGGATAACACGCCTATAGGTGTAACCACGCCGAGCACAGCTGCTGTAACAACCTTGACTGCAACATCGGGTAGCATTAATGGCGATACGATTGTTACACTTAATGCGGCACAAACGCTAACGAATAAAGTAATCAATGGTAACAACAATACTTTATCGTTTATCGGTAATAGCTCGCTGACCAATAGCACAATTACTATCAACGGCAATACCGTAAGCCTTGGCGGTTCAATCACAATCCCAACTGGAACTGGAACTGTTACCTCGATTACTGCAGGAACAGGATTGACCGGCGGGACAATTACAACATCTGGAACAATAGCGATTGATACCAGTGTTGTTGTGACATTGACTGGCACACAGACACTAACCAATAAGACTATTAGCGGATCATCAAATACGCTAACAAATATTGGGAACACCTCTCTTACCAATAGCCAAATTACTATTAATGGCGTGTCTGTCTCATTAGGCGGATCTATAATGGTTACGGCGGCATCCGCATATCCATTAACAATTGGATCTGGATTAACGGGTGGAAGTTATAACGGAAGTTTGCCTGTAACCATAACTAATGCTGCGCCGATGGTATATCCAGGAGCGGGTATCCCAAATTCTACAGGAACGGCTTGGGGTGCATCGTATGGGACATCGGGTGCTAACTCTGTAGTTCTACGCGATGCTAACGTAAACATAAGCGGAAATGCATTCTTTGCTGGCTTTACGAGTACAGCTGCATCTGGAACGCAGATTGTTTTAACGGCTGCATCAACTCCTGTTTATGTTATTACAGGATCAGGTGGTCAAACCATTAAGTTGCCTGACGCAACCACGTTGCCAAATGGCGCAATCTTCTCGTTTAACAACAATCAAACTAGCGGCGCAATTACAGTAAACAATAATTCTAATACGTTAATTGTTTCTGTTCCGTCTGGCGGATATACAACGGTTGTTTTATTGTCTAACGCATCGGCTGCTGGTTCGTGGGATCGTCATGATCAATCTCCATCTAACGTATCTTGGTCAACCAATACGTTTAGTTATCCTGGTTCTATAACAAGCGCCACATGGAACGGTGTAGCGATTGGCGCGATTTATGGTGGTACAGGTCAGACATCCTATGCAACGGGCGATACGCTGTATGCTTCTGCGACAAACACGCTGTCTAAACTTGCGGGTAATACAACCACTACTAAGAACTTCTTAACTCAGACAGGAACAGGCACAGCTTCGGCTGCTCCTGTATGGGGAACTATATCTAGCGCAGATGTAAGTGGTTTAGGTACAATGGCAACACAGAATGCTAGTTCTGTAACAATTACTGGTGGTACAATAAACGGTGTAGTGATTGGTGGGACGACTCCGGCGGCGGGAACATTTACAACAGTGACGGCCACGTCGGGTATTTTTGGTGGTAGTTTTTAAGAGAGGGTAGAGATGAGTAGACAGATGACGATAACCGCACAAGGTGCGGGACCTAGCCATACTTTTGGTGTAGATATCAACATTACACCGGTAAACGTAGCGTTTGGCGTGTATTTAAGCCCAGACGCAGTACTAACGTACAATATTGAACACACGTACCACGATCTGTGGACTCCGTATAACCCAGAAGATGTTAAATGGTTTGCTTTCTTGGCAAATCAGATTGGCGATTCAGACGGTTATTACGCATATCCTATATCGGGGCTACGGATTAACATAACATCCTATACCTCAGGAACTGCGACCATTAAAGTCCTCCAAGCGGGGATTTAATGGCTACCGGTTACTTAGGCTCTGGCGTTTACGGCAGAGTTTACGGGACATCGACTGGAGTTCCTGGTGGAACGCCTGTTGTTCGATCGTATGCTTTCCCAAAGCCAGGGTTACAATGGGTTATAACGCACAACTTAGGCAGTCAAAAAATTATTCCGGCAATTTTTGACTTAAATAACAACGTACTTTATGCGGGAATAACGGTAGTAACTCCCAATCAATTTATCGTTAATTTTACCGAACCAACTGCTGGTATTATAAACGTAACATTTGTGGTGTAGAGTACATATTATGCATAAAATGACCATTTCTAAGCGAGACCTCCATCTAGCGGCTTATATTAAGGCGCACGGGGGCGAGCTTTTAAGTTACAAAGCCGGAAATTTTTACTTTGAAAGCGAAGTTCCCGAGAGCGAATGGCGCGTAAAACATGCATCGTCAGACGCTTTAAGGGTGGATCAAGAGTTACTTGTTTTACGCCGGTTTGTGCTGTAGCATCTTGCCTGCGTGAGTCGTGTCGAGAATCGAATCTATATATATATATTTGGAGTTTTGACTCATGGCTAATTTCCCCATTTTTCACGGCATTCAGCTAGCCGCTAATGCTTACATCCAGAATCTCAACCTTGAAATTCTGTCATCTGATCCAGTTCCCGTTTCTGCCGGTCGCCTGTGGTACAACGGCACCGACAAAGTAATTCGTTATTCTTCTTTAGACAGCACCGGTGCAGTTGTCGTCCGCACCATTCAGGATGCTGAGTCTTTTGCAACAGCTATTGCTGGCGTTCAAGCTTCTATTGCTACTGAGACAACACGCGCTCAGGCAGCAGAGTCTTCATTGTCTTCAGCAATTGCTGCAGAAACTTCACGCGCTGAAGCTGCTGAAACTTCTTTAAGCGCCAAGATTGATCAAACCAAAGCAGACATTTTGGGTGGTATTCCTCCTTCAACTCTGGATACATTGGTTAAGATTGACCAGGCTCTGAAAAATAACCCCAATATCGTTGACGTTATTGAAGGTTACATCAACAGCAACACCGCTGCGATTACTGCAGAAGTTTCTCGTGCAGAAGCTGCAGAAGCATCTATCAGCAGCACAGTTTCTTCTAACTACACAACCCTCAACACAGCAATCACAACCGAGACATCCCGCGCTACTGCAGCCGAGACATCTTTGGATACACGTGTTACCTATGTTGAAGGTCAAGTAAACGGCAAGATTGGTAACCTCAATACCTTAGATACCACTTACAAGAGTGACATCGTAGGCGCAATCAACGAAGTTTACACAGATGTACAGTCTGAAAAGACTCGTGCAATGTCTGCTGAGACTTCAATCGCTGGTACAGTTACAGCTGAAGTAAGTCGCGCACAAGCTGCAGAAGCAAGCATCAGCTCTGCATTGACCGCTGAAGTTACACGTGCACAAGGCGCAGAACAGACTCTGACAACCAACTTGGCTGCTGAAGTATCACGCGCCCAAGCTGCAGAGACCTCTATCGCTGGCACAGTAACTGCAGAAGTTTCCCGTGCTCAAGCAGCTGAGACTTCAATTGCCGGTACAGTAACCGCTGAAGTTAGCCGCGCTACCGCAGCCGAAGGTTCCATCAGTTCTGCATTGACATCTGAAATCAGCCGCGCTACTGCTGCTGAAGGTTCAATCAGCGCAACTGTTGCTGCTAACTACACAACTCTGAACAATGCTATTGCTGCTGAGACAAGCCGTGCACAGTCCGCAGAAAACAGCATCAGCTCCGCGCTGACATCAGAAATCAACCGCGCACAAGCTGCTGAGACTTCTGAGTCTAACCGTGCTCAAGCTGCTGAGCTTTCCTTAAGCAACAGCATCTCTGCTGAAGTAAGCCGTGCTACCGCTGCTGAGACCTCTATCTCTAACGCATTGACCGCAGAAGTATCGCGTGCACAGGCTGCTGAGTCTGCAGAGCAAAGCCGTGCAACAGCTGCTGAGACATCATTAAGCAACGCAATCAGCACCGAGACCAGCCGTGCTACTGCCGCTGAGACAAGCATCAACAGCGCTCTTACAGCAGAAGTTAGCCGTGCACAGGCAGCAGAAAGCACACTGACCAGCAACTTAGCTAGCGAAGTTTCACGCGCTACAGCAGCTGAAGGTCAGATCCGTACTGACTACAATGCTACCGTATACACATACGAAGCACCTACAGCAGCTACCTCTTACACAATCGCCCACAACCTGAACAACGCGTTCGTGGACATCAATGTGAAAGTTATGCGCGCTGATGGTAAGTACTACAATGACATCGTTTCTGTACAAGAAGTTGATGCAAACACAGTCATGATTTACTTGACTACAGCCTTGAAGGTTAAGGTTATCGCTCGTAGCGCAAAGTCTCTGTAATGTAAGATAGGCGGGGAGGAGAAATCTTCCCCGCTTGCCCTATGAAATCGTTTCAAAGCTTTAACTTTGACTCAATAAGTAACGTATCTGAAGCATTGCAACAAATAGAAGATCACATAAGAATATTGTCTGAGTATGTAAGTGAGTGTGATCCTATGAACGAAAAAGATTGCGATGTATTTATTGAGAACATTAGCTGGCTGAAAAGATTTTATGAGGCTGCGGAGAGAAGGGTCTTACAGTGACTGAGACGCAGAGGATTCTGGAGTGGTTAGTTCGTGTTGCTGATCAAGTTCGAGAGATAAAAGCTCGTTACGACGCCGAAGGTGTATCAGAACAAGAACTGCTGGATTTTATTCGCCAGAATTATGAAACTCTGAGTGTGATGACTAAAGTTGCTTCAGGCACTGCATACATGAGTGGGATAACCCCGCCAAAAGGAATGTAAATGGATATCAGAGTCTTAGATGATCTCACGCTTTCTGGCTCGTTAGTACTAGCTGGAAATAACGCAAGCTTCCCCTCCAATCCCGCAATCGGTACTTTCCTGATCAAAGATCAGAATCTGTACGGTTACGTCACAATTGGTGATTTAACAACCTGGTATCCTTTTGGATCCAGAACCCGTTCATACGTACAGACTCAGGGTGTAGCATCGAAAACCTGGACTGTTCAGCACAATCTTGGATCAAACAACATTTGGTTCCAAGTGCAAGATCCTACTGGTAATGTTATCGAAGTAGGCAAAACAAACATTGACAACAATACCTTCCAGTTAAACTTTACTGCTGATCAGTTAGGTACGGTTGTAGTAGTTGCTCCCGATACGATTGACGTTCCTGAAGTTAAGGCCACAGTAATTAATGTTGGTTCTAATGTTCAGTTGAACACCTCTGGTTTGTATATCAATGGTTCTGCTGCTCTGACCTCCGCAAACATTCAAGGTCAGATTGATAGCGCTGTTGCTGCGGTAGTAAGCTCGGCTCCTGACGCATTAAATACACTGGCTAAGATTGATGCTCAATTAGCATCTGATGAGTCAGCTGCTGCTGCATTAACAACAACTGTTGCTGGTAAAGCAGACAAGGCCACAACATTAGCTGGTTACGGTATCACTGATGGAATTACGGCTGCTACTGCCGCATCTACCTACGCCGCTAAAGCTACAACATTAGCTGGTTACGGTATTACAGACGGAATCACTGCTACTGCAGCTGCATCCACCTATGCTGCTAAAGCCACAACATTAAGCGGCTACGGAATCACTGACGCCTATACCAAGACCCAGGTAGATACAGCGCTTGGTCTGAAAGCTAATACAAGCTCCCTAGCAACAGTTGCTACTAGCGGTTCTTATGCTGATCTGACCAACAAGCCCACTATTCCTACTGTACCTACAGCGGTTAGTGCGTTTACTAATGACTCTGGTTATCAGACTGCCGCTAACGTATCTTCGTCTATCAGCACAGCTATTGCTGGCAAGGCAAATACAAGCTCCTTAGCAACGGTAGCAACCACAGGTAAGTATTCAGACCTGACCGGTACACCTACGCTGGCAACAGTAGCCACAACAGGTAGCTATAGTGATTTGACCGGCAAACCTTCGTTGACTGGATCAACAACGACAAACTTCTCCGTTCAGAACCTGACCATTTCTGGCAACATCATGCCAACCGTTGCTGGTGTTTCCAACCTTGGCTCCGCTAGCGACAAGTTTGGTTCAATATACGCAAAAGAACTGTATTTGGATTCAAATACATTGTATGTGAACGGTGTAGCCGTTCTGAGTTCTTCTGCATCAACTCTTAACTTTTCTGCTGATACAAACCAAGGAATTACAATTACCACGACCGGAACCGGTCAGACGGTATTGAATTCTCAGGCTGAGACGGTTATTCAGACTAACGGCCAGAATGCGGACGTCTTGGTTCAGTCTGGCGGTCAGGGTTCGTTAACGCGAATTTCTTCAGCAACACAAATTACCTTAACAGCGCCTACGATTGCTACAGTCGGTGATGCAACAATCTCTGGTGCTTTGACTGTTTCTGGTAACTTGGATGTTAAGGGAACAGTAACAACAATCGAGTCAACCAATACCACGATCAAAGACAACATTCTGACCTTGAATAAGGGTGAGGGTGGTTCTGGTGTAACACTGGGTGTGTCTGGTATTGAAGTTGATCGCGGTAATCTGACATACCAGCGTCTGTTGTGGAAAGAGTCAACAGGCAAGTGGGTTGCAGGCGAAGTTAATGCCGAAGTCCCCTTGGCTACTGAGTCTTATGTAACCTCGGCGATTGCAGGCAAGATCAGCTCTTCTGCTCTTGCTACAGTAGCAACAACAGGTTCCTACAATGACCTAACCAACAAGCCCACGCTGTTCTCTGGTGCATACTCGGCATTGACTGGTGCTCCTACGCTAGCAACCGTAGCAACAAGCGGCTCTTATACAGATTTAACCAACAAGCCCACCTTGTTCTCGGGTTCTTATACTGATCTGACAAATAAGCCCACGTTATTCTCTGGCGCTTATGCAGATTTGACCGGTAAGCCTACTCTAGCAACTGTTGCAACTTCGGGTTCGTATGCTGACTTAACCAATCAGCCTACAATCCCAACGGTTCCAGCTGTTGTTAGTGCTTTCACTAACGATGCTGGATACCAGACATCAGCTCAAGTCAATACAGCGATTCAGGCTGTTGTGGGTGCTGCTCCTGCTGCTCTTAACACCTTAGCTAAGATTGATGCTCAGTTGGCCTCTGATGAATCTGCGGCAGCTGCGCTGACCACGGTAGTTTCTGGCAAGGCAGATAAAGCAACAACTTTAGCCGGTTATGGCATTACAGATGCAATCACTGCTGCGACTGCTGCTTCTACTTATGCGGCAAAAGCAACAACGCTTGCTGGTTATGGAATCACTGATTCGATTACAGCCGCAACTGCTGCTTCCACATACGCCGCTAAAGCAACAACCCTGAGCGGATATGGGATTACCGATGCTTACACCAAGACCCAAGTAGATACGGCACTTGGATTAAAAGCAAACACCAGTTCGTTAGCAACGGTCGCAACAAGCGGTTCCTATGCTGACCTAACCAATAAACCTACTCTGTTCTCAGGTGCTTATGCAGACCTAACCGGTAAGCCTTCTTTGGCAACTGTAGCCACAACAGGTGCGTACTCTGATTTAACTGGTAAGCCTTCACTGGCAACTGTTGCTACATCCGGTTCTTACACAGACCTGATTAACAAGCCTACAATCCCTGTAGTGCCCACAGCAATTAGCGCATTCTCAAACGATGTTGGTTATTTAACATCTGCTACCGCTGCTGGTACTTACGCTGCTAAGGCAACTACCTTGGCTGGTTACGGAATTACGGATGCAATCACCGCAGCAACCGCAGCCTCTACCTATGCCGCCAAAGCAACTACCTTGGCTGGTTATGGGATTACAGACGCGATTACAGCGGCTACAGCGGCATCTACCTACGCTGCCAAGGCTACTACGCTGTCTGGTTACGGTATCACTGACGCGATCAACACAAGCGCCAAGGGTGCTGCTAACGGCGTAGCAACACTGGACTCTACCGGTAAGCTACCTGCATCGCAGTTGACTACATCTGTAGTCGGCGCGGTGGTATACCAAGGCGTCTGGAATGCCTCTACAAACACACCTACGCTGACATCTGGCACTGGAACCAAGGGTAACTACTACAAGGTATCTACTGCTGGTACAACAACGGTTGATGGTATCAGTCAGTGGAATGCGGGCGATGTAATCATATTTGATGGCACAACCTGGGATAAGATTGACGGTCTGTCATCTGAAGTAATCAGCGTTGCAGGTCGTGTGGGTGCGGTAACACTAAGCTCATCTGATATTTCTGGATTGGCTGCATCTGCTACAACAGATACCACAAATGCATCAAACATCACTTCTGGCACGCTAGCTTCGGCTCGTTTGCCTGCGTTTACCTCATCGCAGATTACCACCGCGTTGGGATTTACGCCTTATAACGCGACTAACCCGAGCGGCTATTTGTCCTCAATTTCCTCAGCCCAAGTGGTTGCGGCATTAGGCTTTACTCCGTATAATTCAACCAACCCAAGCGGTTATCTGTCGGCAGTTCAAGGCGGTTCTTTCTAAGGAATATATAAAATGGCCCAAACAGGATTTACGCCTATTCTGATTTACGGTAGCGGAACGGCAACTAACGTACCCTCTGCTTCCAATCTGACCAACAGCGCTAACGGTTCAGAGTTAGCAATTAACTATGCCGACGGTAAGTTATTTTACAAAGATAGCGGTGGCGTTGTACAAGTCATCGCATCTAAAGCGGCAAACTCAGGTGTCTTTTCATCTGTAACCATTACTGGTGGAACGATTAACGGTACTGCAATCGGTGGTACAACTGCTGCTGCTGTAACGGGTACAACTATCACTGCTAACACACAGTTTAGCGGTCCTGGTACTGGATTGACTGGAACGGCAGCTGGTTTGTCGATTGGTGGTAATGCTGCTACAGCAACAACTGCTAATTCGGCAACAACCGCAACTAGCGCAACAACGGCAACGAACATTGCTGGTGGTGCTGCTAACCAGATTCATTACCAAACAGGCGCTGGTGCTACAAGTTTTATTGCTGCGCCCACGACTTCATCTACATACTTGCAGTGGAACGGAACGGGCTTTACATGGGCCTCCGTAGCTGCGGGCGGTGTAACGCAAATCGTAGCAGGAACAAACGTAACTATCTCCCCCGCTGGAGGTACAGGCGTAGTAACAATTAATGCAACAGCATCAAGCGCAGTATCGTTAGGCAAGCTTTACTTTTTTGGACAATTTTAAGGATAGATCATGGCATCAGGTACACTTGGTCAAGCAGCCTTAGCGGCAGCAACATACACAACGGTCTACACGGCTGGTGCAACACCTAGCACTTTTAACGTGTCAATGACAAACACAACTGGTTTCCCAATTGCTGTGCAGCTTGCAGTTTCTGCCGCTAATCCCCCTGTAGCTGGGGAATACCTAGAATACAACACCGTGATTCCTCCTAATTCTGTTTTGGAGCGCGGTGGTTTGGTATGTACTTCAGGTAAGCTGGTGATTGGATATGCAGTATCATCAGGGATTCAAATGAACGTATACGGATACGAGGGTTAAAAATGACACGCACAATTACACAATCGCCTAATAACGCATATACTTCGCAAACTGCTGAAGTTTATACCGCATCTGGATTCAATGCTGGAGATATTGTTTATTATCAAAACGGCGATTATAAATCCCCCGCAGTGACCCCCAGCGCATTTGTTCCAGCTAGCTCGTTGTCATTCCAAGCCTCAATAACTGGACCTGTCCCAACGAATTATATGGGCGGAAATCCTGCAATATCTCCAATATTCTCATATTCTGGAGTTGGAGCAGGTTTATATTATGGCGGATCGACAAACCAAGGATCGGCTCCCCTGATTGCTGCATACCAATCCTCTTCTGGAACATCCGGACAATCTACAATTACCGTTAGTAGCAATACGGGTATTGCAGTAGGTCAGTTTGTAACTGGTGCTGGAATTGGCGCGGGTGCAACTGTAACAAACATTTCTGGAACCACAATTACTCTGTCTGTTCCCAATACTGCAAACTTATCAAGCACAAACGTAACATTCTATAGCGGAAACATTGTTCATGTTTGGGTTGCCCCTATTTCAATTAGTGGCGGACAAACTGTATCGCAGGCATATTTTACTATTGTTTCTTCCGCTGGCGCACAAGTTGTTGCTCCCACATCCTTGTCCGCTACTTATCTTACTGCATCAAACTCAAATATTACTGTAACGCCTTTAACCGGCGGTGGTTTTGCTTATGTTTTTGTAAACAGTTCTGGCGGAACTGCAAACAAACCATGTTGGGGTATTGTTTCTAATACTGGAACCATTGTCCAGGCAATGGTAAACGATACAACCTATACACAAACAACTGCGGCATCTTACACTCCTGCTATTGCTGCACTGCCTAATGGCGGTTTTGTAATGGTTGTTAAAAATGGCTCCGCTTTAGCATATTTTAAAATTGTTACAGCAACAGGAACAGTTACACAGGCTTGGACATCAACTGGATTTACATCAACAATTACAGCTGCAAGCAAGGTTGGTTTGGCTGTTAGATCCACTGGAGATATTCTAATATTTGATTTTTACAGTGCGGCCCCAAGCTATCAATATGCTGTATTTAGTTCTAGCGGATCTGTAATTGTTTCTCCTCAAACATTTAGTTCTTCCTATATTAGCTCATATACACAGAACCAAATTTCTGCTACATGTTTAGTAGATGGAACAACATTTGTAATAGCTTATACTGGAATTTTAAATAGCTTTCCTGTTGTTATAACAAGACAGTTGCCATCTGGTAATACATTAGGGTCTGAAGTAAGTTTAATTCCTAACTCAAATATTCAAGGCGGAGGCTCAAGTCCAGCTTTTGTTACTATATCCTCTTTAAGTTCTGGAGGTTATGTTGTTGCATTTACTGATACTATGCAAGCAATTCAGTATGCATTCTTTAATGCATCTGGAACGGCAGTTTCTGGTACAAATGCAAGTGGTGCGGTGCCTATTAATCTTGGTGGTGGAACATTTATTCAATCGCTTACTCAAATTGCGATTATTGAAACACCAACAACAGTTAATATGTATTGGAATAACCAAAACCAGAACACTCGTGCTTACAATCAGTTTTATACGCAAATTAATAAAACAACTTATTTGCCCGTTTATCCATCGTCATCAAATTACCTAACTGCAACAATTAGTACCACAAGTCCTAGTGTTGTTAATCTTTCAAACTCTACTGCAACTGGATTAAAATATAATTTGGTTTCTCAGGAGACTGATACATATAGCGTTGCGCTGCCAACAACACTTTCTCCGATTACTGTAAGCTCAACTGCGTCATACAGCATTTCAATGTGTACTTTAACTACAGGGAATGTTTGTGTTGCGTATGCAAATGCTAGTGGAGTATTTGTTGCTATTTATAGCAGCACTGGTTCTTTGCAAAGAACAATCAGCATTGGTACTGCTGCTAGTTCTGGCGCTTACTGGAGAAATAACTTCCAAGTAGTTGCAATGGCAGCAGGTAAATTTGCCATTTTATGGCCGGATTCAACTAATACGCAATATATTGCCATTTATTCGTCTTCATTTACTCAAGTTGCAAAACTAAATGTTTCTACTTTGAATAACGCAGGTTTGTCAGATGCTTACAATCTGAGTATCGCAAGCACTGCTGGAGACAATTTGGTTTTAGGAGTTTCTAGCACTACTTCAAGTGCTGTAGGAGCATATATTTATAGTAATAACTTAACTCTTTTATCCTCTATTCCTACTATAGATAACGGTGGTTCTGGAAACTATACTTACGTAAGCGGAAATGATTATGGTGGCTTTTCTGTAATAGCGTATGAGGCCTATATACCAGCATGGAGGTTTTATACATATATTCAAACAGGTGCTACTACTTGGACGAATGTGGCTTACCGTCAAAGTTTTGCATATTCTACAACTGGTAGTTTACCTGGAAATGCAAATATTACATATTTAGGATCAGGAGTATGGGGTGCATTACAGCCAAATGCATCTGGAAGTACAAACGTTTACTACAGTTTGTTTAATGATGTTAATCAATTGACATATACCTCTGCAACTACATTCACAGCATATAACCCAAACACTCCATCTGGTGGATATGGAATTGGTCAAAACGCTTTTGGATTGCCTGTTGTTATAACTGATAATAATGCTTCTAATAATTTAGCTCTTTATGTTGGCTCTTCTGCAAAATTTACTACAGCCGCAGGAGGCGGCAGCTTTGGAACATATCCTGGTACTTTAAAGGTTGTTCCAATATCAACAAGCACAAATTCAGCAAATTATAGCGTGTTGCCACAAATTTCTCCCGCTGGAGGATATGGTGTTGCAATTTCTTGGTTAAATGCTAATCAGTATCCAGTACTGCAGTTCATACAGTCATATCCATTTACGTCAAGCTATACTATTCCAACTTCTCAGGTTAATACTGATTCTCCAGTCACCATTTCTCCAGCGTCAGGGACTTCAACCACGCAAATTCTGGGAACATCTATTGCTGGTGTGGCTGCAACAACTGCATCTGCTGGATCAACTGGACAGTTAGTAATTAACGGATTGGCTCAATTGAATAGTAATTATTCAACAACAAACGTACAAAGTTTTGATTACACCGGACTGGCTATTGATGGTGTGCGCGGAACAATTAATGGACGTACTGTAAACTTACAAGGAAACTCATAATGACAATCCCAGTTCAATCTCAAGCATTTAATCCTATTACCGGTGTATTTGGAACCGGTCAGGTACAGGTGTTCTCATCGTCTGGTACTTGGTATGTTCCCGCAGGCATTGGTAAAGTACGCGTTCGTCTATGGGGAGGAGGTGGAGGTAGTGGAACCTCATCTTCCTACTATACGGGTGGCGGCGGTGGTGGATTTGCTTTAAAAACGATTTATGATCTTTCCGGCGTAACATCAATTCCAGTAACAGTGGGAGCCGGTGGAGTTGCTACAGCTTCAACTACAGTATTGACTGCTGGAACATCTTCTTTTGGATCTTATGTTTCTGCTACAGGTGGTTCATTTTGCGGAGGCGGTACATTACTTAATCCGGGCGGTACTGGGGTGGGTGGAGACATAAACACTACTGGCGGATATGGTGGTTATGGAAACACTACCGTAGGTTCTGGAGGCGGTGGTGCAGCAAACATATTTGGAAACGGCGGAAATGGCTCAAATTCCAATTCCTCTAACTTCCTACCTGGCGGCAATGGAGCCTCTGGTGGAGGGGGCAGTTATACCAGCGCTGCTGGAATTTATTCGCAAGGTGGATGTGGAATTCAAAGCGTTGGTGGGGGTGGTGCGTATTGGTCTATTAGTGGGGCAGTAGCTCCTCCTCCTGCAACTCCGGGTCAAATAGGTCTGTTTTCAATAGACTTTATTGGAACTGGCGGTGGAGGTTACGGGTCGTCAAGTAATTATTGTGGTTTAGGCGTTAATGGAGGCGGAGGTGGTGGCGGATCAATACAGCTTTCCGGCGTGATTTCTGGTGGATTTCCTGCGGGCGGTGCTGGATATGGAACAAATGGCGCACCTGGTTTAGTTATTGTGGAGTGGTAAAAATGAAATATGCACGCATACAAGACAACGCAATTGTTGAATTTTTAAAGCCTGTTGATGGATTCTCTGTAGAGGAATGCTTTCATGCAGAGATTTTGGAACAAGTCCAAGTTGTAGAAGATTCAGTGGAATTGGGTGCTAGTTTGGTAGATGGTGTTTGGAAAAACCCCACTCCTGTAACTACATCTGATATTTCTGCTCTAACAACAGCACAAATTGCTCCTTTAACTACACAACAGATTGCTCCTTTAGCTTAAGTGTAATAAAGAAGCGTTAATATAAACAAGGCAACCCGCTGGCCTTAACAGCGGTTTTTTTTGGGAGATGTGACGTGGATAAAATCACTTTGTCGGTTGATTTAGTAAATGCAATGTTAGGTTCTTTGGGCAGACAGCCTTTTGTAGAAGTTCAGGGTATTATTAATGCTGTACAGCAAGAAGCTGCCAATCAGTTTCCTGCGGCAGAAACAGCAGAGCAACCGACGCAAGAAATTATTGTAGACACAGCGCCATCCTCAACTAACTAAGATTCTATTATGAACCTATTACAAACCATTAAAGCTTTCTTTGAGAGCTTGCTCAAAAAGTTAGGTTTGGTTGAAAAAGAAGTAATTATTGCTCCATTGGTTCCTGAGCAAGTAGTAAATTTGGACTTGTCCCAGATTCCTACTTTGAGCACGGATCAAATTATTTCTTTGGATACAACTCAGGTTGTTGTTCTGACTACAACGCAGGTTTAAGTTATGGCTAAGTCAAAGAAATGGATTCAAGATGCTATTGAACCATCTCACCGTGGGATGTTAAGAGAAGAGCTGGGAGTTCCTGAGGGGAAGAAGATTCCTCTCAAGAAGCTAAACAAAGCCGCTAAGGAGCCGGGCAAGACGGGGCAACGCGCTCGTTTGGCTAAGACTCTGCGCGGTTTCGACTAAACATCTTACGGAATGACTAAAAATGGAATTTCAGAGCCTGATTGATATAGCGTTTGGAATATTTGGTTCGTTTGCCGGTTGGGTTCTGAAAACCATGTGGGATGCAATCACTGATCTCAAAAATGATATAAAAAGCCTAGACCACCACGTTAGTGAAAAGTACGTTCGCAAAGATGACTTTAAGGATGCTTTGGCGGATATTAAGTCAACGCTAGATAGAATCATTGATAAACTAGACGGTAAGGCTGACAAGTGATGGATACGCTAGATCTGTTGGTCAAGATTTGGCCATTACTGCTTGGGTTTATTACCTTGGTTATTGTGTTAGCCAAGATGGACGTACGCATTAACGTACTAGAAGAAAAAATCAAAACTCTGTTCGAGCTATGGAACAAAAAATGAGCGCCAAAGAGATCTATCAGATGGAGTTGGAAGACATCCATCAAGCTATGGTTAGGCTATCTAAGCGCGCAGATGAGTTACGTAGAATGATTGACGAACTAACCTCGGATGCACCTGTAGAGTTATTTAGCATGGTGCGTAATTGGAACAAGACAATTTAATGTCTAATGACCAGTCATCCCACTTTTGGTTTCTGTATGGGTTAGCGCTACTTATTGTAGTGACTTTTCTAGTTACTGCTGGGATGACATTGTTTGGCTTCACAAAGGTAGATTCTGTTCTTGCTGGAACCCTTATGGGGTATTTATCCGCCAAGTGTGAGCAGGTTGTTTCTTTCTACTTTGGTAGCTCAGCCGGTAGTCAGAGAAAAGACGAGCTACTGCATCAATCAATGCCAATGGCAGCTAAGAGTTCACCCACAGACGTAAAACAGGAACCTATAAGTACGTTTTCGGGTGGAAAACAAGAACCTATAGATTGTGGAGAATGAGATGCAGTTAAGTGAGCACTTTTCATACGAGGAAATGACCCACTCTGACGTGGCGGTAAGACAAGGATGGGAGAATATCCCCTCCGAGGCAGAATTAGAGAACCTGAAGCGCTTATCGGCGTTTCTGGAGCAAGTTAAAGAAGTATTGGGTGGCAAACCCATTATGATTAATAGCGCCTATCGTTCCAAGAAGGTAAACGATGCCGTAGGATCAAAGGATAGCTCGCAGCATCGCATTGGATGTGCTGCTGACATCAGAGTACCTGGAATGACGCCAGATGAGGTCACAAAGGCTGTAATCGCGTCTGATCTGGAGTTTGATCAGGTGATTAGAGAGTTTAACTCTTGGACGCATATCTCTGTACCTAATCACGAAGGTGATACGCCTAGACGTACAGCGCTTATCATCGACAAGCAAGGCACACGCTACTATTCATAAATAAGAAGGCACTATTCGGTGCCTTTTTTTATAAGGGTTCGTATGAAAATTACTGAGAAGCAGAAGCAGTTTATTGAGGCATGGAACCAACTGGGATCTCCCACCTTAGTAGCGAAGAAGTTGGGTATAACGGTTAGGCACGTTCATAATATTAGAAGCGAAATATCTGGAAAAGGCGTTGAATTAAAAACATTTAATTCTCAGCGTGAACCCTCCAAAGCTGAAATCACTGTTAAAAACCACGAAGGGCGTGTTGACCTAGAAGTCTTAAATGGCTCGGTTATTGTCTTTTCTGACGCCCACTATTATCCAAACATGGTATCTACAGCCCACCTCGGGTTGTTGTATATGATTAAGAAGCTTAAACCTGTTGCGATTATTAACAACGGGGATGCTTTTGATGGTGCGCTTATATCGCGTCATCCGCGCATAGGCTGGGACACAAAGCCAACGGTAGTGGACGAGCTAAGATGCGTTACAGATCGGCTCCTAGAGGTCTCTAAAGCCGCTCCAAAGGGCTGTAGATTGATCTGGCCACTAGGGAACCATGACGCCCGCTATGAGACTTTTCTGGCGGCTTCAGTGCCCCAATTCCAGGGCGTAGATGGATTTCACCTCAAGGATCATTTTCCAGAGTGGAAGGCTTGCTGGTCTTGCTGGATTAATGACGAGGTTGTGGTAAAGCATCGCTGGAAGGGCGGCGCTCACGCTACCTGGAATAATACAATCAATGCAGGAAAGTCGATTGTAACTGGTCACTTACACCAATTAAAGGTCACGCCGTTTTCTGACTATAATGGTCGCAGATACGGTGTAGATACGGGTACATTGGCTGATCCTTACGGTCCCCAGTTTATTGATTATACTGAAGGTAATCCGGTGAATTGGTGTAGTGGATTTGCCGTATTGACATTTAAGGATGGAAAGATGTTGTCGCCGGAACTCGTTCGCAAATGGGATGAAAATGTGATAGAGTTTAGGGGAGAACTAATTGAAGTGTAAAGTAAAATGACCGATACTCCAAGCTGGGTAATGACATATAGTAGTTTGGTATCGACTGTTCTGCAGTATTTAGAGCGGTCGGACCAAGCTACGATCAACCAAATCCCTACGTTCATTACGTTATGTGAGTATGAGGTCGCCCAGCAGATTAAGACGCTAGGTCAGTTGCAGGTTGTAGAAAGCCAGCTTACTGCTGGTAATAATAAGATTCAAAAGCCGTCGCGTTGGAGAAAGACGGTATCATTTAACGTGACTATTGATGGCGTAAAGCAGCCGGTCTTTTTGCGTAAATATGAATATTTGCTGGAATACTCACCCGATGAAACCGTGGTGGGTGTTCCGCAATTTTATGCTGATTATAATTATGACTGGTGGTTAATTTCTCCTACGCCAGACCAGCATTACGACTTTGAAGTATTGTATTACGAGCGTATTGCTCCGCTTTCTTCCACCAATCAGACGAATTTTCTGACGCAGAATGCGCCGAACGTGATGTTATTTGGGACGCTATTGCAGGCGCAGATGTTCTTGAAAGATGATCAGCGCCAGATATTCCAACAAAAATACGATCAAGCTATTCAGGCTCTGAAGGCAGAGGATGTTACTCGCCTCGGAGATCGCCAGGCAGTAGCATTGGATTCCTAATATGACAACCTACGTTTCGCCATTTACTAATCAAACCATTAGTCCATCTCAAGTAGGCTATGAGAATCTATCTATTGATGTAGATACATACCTACAATGGCCGATCAATGGGAATACTAACTCTGTTGTTGCAAATATTATTGAAGTAACTGCGACAACAACTGGTTTGCATTTAATTATGCCGCCAGCAACAGAGGTATCGGTCGGTCAAGCAACAATCATCCGTAATATAGGATCAAATTCATTTACGGTATTGGATAATGGTTTAGGGACAATTGTTTCTATACCTTCTGGTATCTCAGAATATATATATGTTACTAACAATACTACACCTGCGGGTACGTGGTCGTTGGTTACATTCGGCGCGGGAACATCTGCTGCCAACGCATCACAATTAGCCGGTTATGGCTTGATCCCCATTTCTACAACGCTTAACCAGGCCTATAACTACTCTGCTACATTTAGTAATCGTACGCTTACATCTGCGGATAGGGCTTCGTTTATTGTATGGGATGCGGGTGTTGGAACGGTAACATTACCTTCATCAGGCGTAGGTAATAACTGGTTTGTCATGATCCGAAATAATGGCTCGGGCATTCTTACGATTGCCTGCCAAGGGTCGGATAAGGTTGACGGATCTTCTTCTATCCAGTTGCAGCTAACACAGTCTATAGTGATTGTATGCTCTGGATCGGGCTTTAACTCGTTTGGATCGACTTTACCCTCGCAGTTTAACTTCACCATTCTGTCCAAGCTTGTGACGGGTGGAACGGTTACATTGACATCTACCGAAGGTCAGAATGTCATTCAGGAATATTACGGGACATTGACATCTAACTGTACGGTAATTTTGCCATCAACTGTACAACTTTATTCGATTCAGAATATCACTACCGGCGCGTTTACGTTGACGTTTAGGACATCAGCGGTCGGTGGTAGTACGTTTGTTCTGGGTCAAAATCAAACTGCTTTAGTGATATGTGATGGTACAAATGTCTATAGTGCAAATAGTGCTTCTACTAGCTTCTCTCCTAGTCTTACCATTGGTAACGGTTCCCTTACTAATCCTTCGCTAAACTTCTTGGGTGATACTGCGGCGGGTTTATATTTACCCTCTACAGGAAATATTGGTATTGCAGTTGATGGAACTGCCGCAGCTATGTTTACCGCTAGCGGAGTGAACTTCCCCGTTGGATTGGGCGGAGGTTCATTTTGACCGACAAGGTTATATCGCTACAGATCAAGCCCGGTATTCAGAGAGATGGTACTACGCTTGATGCGCCCCTTTACCGAGATGGTAAGTGGGTTAGATTTCAGCGCGCTCGTCCCCGTAAAATAGGCGGCTATAAAGGCATATTTATTAACGGAACTGGTTTGTCTCGTGGTATGACCATGACATCCCAGAACGGCTTAAACTATGTTGTCTCTGGTTATAACAATGGTTTAGAGCAGTGGCAAACGGATAACGATGACGGCGTTGGAGCGGGTCCATTCCCATATACGCTGTCGGATTTTACTGCAAGTAACAATAATCTCTGGCAATTTGATATAGGTTATGACACAAACGGAACTACGCAAACTCTCGTTGCTCACCCTGGGCAAAATCTTGCTAATATTGATAGCACTGTTAGTACTCCTGTGCTCTACGGCGCTTTTCCGGGGTCGTCGGTCTCTGCCGTTAAAGACACCTCAGGTGCCCATCCGACAGGTAACACGATTGCGGTCTCTGGGGGATGTGTAATCCTCCATCCGTATCTTTTTGTATATGGAGATCACGGACTAATCCAAAATTCCTCAGCAGGCAATTTCCAAGACTGGAATAGCCCAGACTCTAACGCCAATAACGTAGCCACAGGTAAGATTGTTAAGGGCTTACCTGTACGTGGTGGTACTACCTCTCCTGCGGGATTGTTTTGGGCGCTAGACGCGTTAGTCCGAGTAACCTTCACAGGTTCTGCGCCCTATTACTGGCGTTATGACTTAATCTCGTCGCAAACCTCTATTATGTCTAGCTCATGTGTGATTGAGTATGACGGATTATATTTCTGGTGTGGCGTAGATAGATTCTTGATGTATAACGGCGTCGTGCAGGAGATGCCAAATTCTGTTAATCAAAACTACTTCTTTGATAACTTAAACTTTATGCAGCGTCAAAAAGTCTGGGCGACCAAGGTTCCTAGATTTGGCGAGATTTGGTGGTTCTATCCTCGCGGAGACGCTACTGAATGTAACGATGCAATCATATATAATATTCGTGAACAAACGTGGTATGACGCTGGACAGGCGTTAGGTGCGCGTAGATCTGCTGGTACATTCTCTGAGGTGTTTCGTAAGCCTATTTGGGGCGGCAATGAAGCCAACACTGAGGGGAAATACACTAACTGGCAGCACGAGACGGGAACGGACTCTATCTATCTAACTAATGTGGACGCGATTGATAGTTACTTCGAGACCAACAATATTGGTCTGGTAACGGGCGGTCCGGGCGCTAATGAAATGGTTGGCGCTAATAGATGGCTTAGGGTTATACGCGTAGAACCAGACTTTATTCAAAACGGTTCAATGAATTTATTTGTGACGGGTAAGGGTTATGCGGATGACGTTGATGTCACCACGGGTCCTTACATGTTTGATCCTAGCACTCTTAAGATTGATATGAGAGAGCAAAGAAGAGAGATGCGCCTAAGATTTCAATCTAACACACAGAATGGAGATTACCAGATGGGTAAGGTTCTGATGTTAGTAGAGGCAGGTGATGAGCGCTCAGTCGCTAACCCATGACCATCGTATATGATCCTCGGGGTCTTACTTGGGATAACTATTGTCGTTACATGCAAGAGCTTTTTGCAGCTAATGATCTTGGAACGATGCCCGAGGAGAAATGGCAAACGTGGGCCGCAGGCGTGAATGGGATAGGATATTTTGTGCAGAGCGGTGTCCCTGACCCGCGCTCATTTCAGAATTGGCAAGACTGGGCAATGGCCTTAGTAGGCATTATGACAGTCGAGGATAAGTAATGGCTTATACACCGAATCAGATTTCTAGTTATATATCTAACCTGCAAGCGGGTGGTGGAACAAACGCCGATATCGCTGCGGCTATGAATCAGTATGGTGTGTCTCCTGCTGAAGTAGCGGCTGCAGAAAATATGCCAACAGCAACTGTTCAATCCCTGTATAACGCCGTATCCCCTACAGGCACATTTGTTACACCAAGCGGTGGACTCGGTGCATTACAATCCGGACCAACAACAACGGGTTCTGATCCAATTGCTAATCAACCTACGCCCCAAGCCATTCAATCAACAACACCAGCTGTTCCTGTTGATCCATTAAAATTTGACCCGTCTCTTACAAGTCAATTAACTAACGCATATACGCAAGCACAACAAACAGGAAATTATGGTGCGTTACAAAATTTAATTAATCAAAATAATATTACTGAATCTCAAGCTGCACATAATTTTCAAAATTTAGATTTTTCCAAATTTAATCCAGATTCAGAGGGAAATTCTCCACTTAATTTTGCTATACCTTATGCTACATCTGTACCTGGACGTTCGGGAACAACGTCAGTACAAATGACAAATGCGAATGTTGATGTTAGGAACAATCAGCATTATAACGATTTAGTTAATTCCAGTGGCATGGGAAAGTTAAATGTAGTGTCTACGCCTAATGAAGATGGCGGCACGGATACTATGTTGGTTAATTCTTTAACCGGACAAAAGTATGGATTGGGTTCTCCATTACAAGTTGACCCTAAATCAGGATTGGCGGTATATCAAACACAAATACCAAATCCCTCTAGTGAAGGCACTATTTCTGTAGCTGTTGTAGCTGATCCCAAAACAGGAAAAGTTGTTCCTATAGACCCAAAAACAATGATGGCCTATACACCGGGTGCTGGCGGTGGATTTTTAGGCCAAAGCGGTTTGGGTAATTTATTAAAAATGGCGTTGCCTATTTTGGCGAGTTCCTTTCTAACTCCTGCAATTGGTGAGTTGTTAGGTGGAATAGGAGGTGTAGCTGGTGCAGATGCCGCTGCTGCAGGAACATTAGGTTCTGGTACTTTAACCAATGCTTTAGCAAATGCAGCATCAACTGGGTTATTAGATGCGGTAACAGGGCAAAATCCAAGCAATATTCTTACATCGGGATTAGGAAGTTTGGCTACAGGGGCTTTGCCTAGTGGCGGATTAACATCTAGTCCCACATTGAATGCTGCTCTCGCAAGTGGAGCAAAAACGGCGCTTAGCGATGTTCTCTCTGGACAAAATACTTCTAATATTTTGCCTGCCGTTTTGGGTGGAGCGGCGGGTTCAGCTGCAGGTCAAACAGCAGATTTAGGTAAGTTAGGAAATCAACTCGCCGCCAATGTTGCGGGAAATGCTACAACTGCTGCTTTACAAGGGCAAGATCCTCTTTGGGCGGCAATTAATTCTGCAGTTTCAACCGGAGCCGGTACTGTTGGAAAACAGGCAGGAAATGCGCTAGCTAATTCGCTTACCGCCGAAAATACACCCGCAGGTGGTTTGGCTCAGTTAGCCGCAGCAGATACTGGAACAATGTCAGACGTTACTGCGCCTACAACAGGTGCTTTACCAGCATCTAAAAACAATCTTTCTTTACCTCCAGGCGTTCCATCTGATTCTGTTCCAACAACAGATATGAATGGCGATCCGGCTTTCGGAAGTCCTTCAACGGGAACTTTATATGACCAGGCCGGAAATCCTTTACCCGGCATGTACTTGAGTGTATCTAATCAAGAAGGCGCAGCCGGTCCGCTTGGCGGAGATTTAACTGGTAATGCAGCTACGCCAGAAATTTCTTCGCCATCGCAAGAAAATGCTCCGTCTACCGCGCAACCTCAAGGTGGATTACCATCACATCCTGAGAATGTGCCTGCAAACTTTGAATTAACTGCGAGCGGAAATTGGGCGGATCCTACCAATCAAAACCCCACGCTTTATAGCCCTACCGGACAAGTAATTGGAAGTATTGGTGATAGTGGTACAGTTTCTGTTACATTACCAAGTAATAATGTTCCTGAAATTTCACCTATTTCTGTAACACTTCCACATCAAGACACAACTCCGCAATTGGAGCCTATCTCTGTAACGTTGCCTTCTAATGTTACGCAGCCAGAAATTACAACAAGCCCAACTGGCACTACAACTTATTACGGACCGGGAACGACTGAAACCCCATCTACTCCGTCTACTCCTACTGTTTCTACACCGTCTACCCCAACGGTATATACACCAAGCGCCCCTGTAACTAAGCCAACAAGTACTGTAACATCTGGAATACCAAGCACTATTGAGCAACCGGGTGGTGGGAAGATTCCTGGATATTTGGCAGGAACAGAGATAGGTACAGGAGCAGCGCAGCCTGTTAAGAACATTTTAGGTGCGCTGACACAGCTTAAGAAAGAATTGGCTGATTCTGGATTGTCTGCATTAGAGCCTGCGCTTTTGAAGCATCTAATAAAACACAAAGCCACAGGCGGCACTATTCACGAATCTGGACATCCTGAAGCTGCACCTGGAGAGCCTATATTCCGCACAGGTGGTCCAAGTAATTATGTGCGCGGTAAAGGTGACGGGCAGTCTGATGACATTCCTGCAATGCTTGCGGATGGTGAATATGTCCTGGATGCGGAATTAGTCAGTCAGTTAGGCGATGGCTCTAATAAAGCCGGAGCGGAGAAATTAGATAGATTTAGAGAGGCAATTCGCCGTCATAAGCGATCTGCTCCTGATAATAAGATACCCCCGAAAGCTAAGAAGTTAACCAGTTATTTAAAGGAGGCCGAACGTGGCTGACCTATTCCAAGGTAGTGCGCTACCGAATGTATCTACGTCTCAGACGCAGCAAACCACTGCGCCTGATTACTACACTAACTATCTGAGCAATCTTGCCTCTCAGGGGCAGGCTGCCGCGCAGAACGCACAGTTTGTTGGGCCTACTGCCTTACAACAACAAGCGTTTCAGAATGTAGCGCAGAACGTAGGTAACTATCAGCCCGCTCTTACGCAAGCCCAAAATCTGACTACCCAAGCCGCACAAGGCCCAAATATTAGTCAGTTTATGAATCCTTATACTCAAAACGTTGTAAATGATATTGCTACATTGGGTCAGCGTAATATTCAGGAGAACTTAGCTCCTCAGGCAACGGCGGGTGCAGTAGGAACAGGTCAATTTGGCTCACAGAGGGGCGCACAGGTCTTAGGAAACACGCTAAGGGATGCTGCCACTAACATTTCTGCGCTACAGAACCAAGCCCTCCAAAGCGGTTATACGCAGGCTTTACAGGCTGCCCAGAATCAACAGCAGTTAGGATTAGGTGCAGGGGCGCAATTAGGTAACTTGGCGGGCCAGCAACAGTCTTTGGGATTGAATGATATTAATGCGCTGTCAACATTAGGCGGTCAGCAGCAGACTATCGCTCAGAATCAACAGCTATTTCCTTTCCAGAATTTATCGAACGAAGCGGCCTTGTTGCGTGGTTATACTATCCCCACAAGCGTTTCATCTCAGTACAAAGGCCCATTGCCTGGTGCATATTCTCCTTCGCCTCTCTCGCAGATTGCTGGTTTGGGTTCGTTGATACAAGGAGTAGGTGGAGCAAGTGGATTAACCTCTGCAGCTCAACAAGCATTAGGTGGACTCAGCAATCTATTTACTGGAAATAGTCTGTTTGGTTCAACTGGGCCTATTTCACAATTTTTCAGTGATTTGAATCAGAATTCTGCTCAGTCAGGTAATCCTACAAGCACAACTGAAAATCTACCCGGGGTTTAATCATGGCAGGTTACGATCAAGATACAAGTCAACTTCCAGCCGTTGCTTCTCCTTTAGGGGATGGTGACAACATTGGATTCACTGCTGAAAATACACCGATGGGAACAGCTCCTGCTATGGGTGGATTATCTACGCTGTCATCAGCTCCAGCATCTAATGTGCCTTCTGCTGTTCAGCCAAATCCTTATGGAAATATTAATTCTGATTTAAATGGTTTGACTGCCAAAAAATCAGCTTTATCTGACGTTAGAACATTGTTAGAACAAAAAGAACGAGCAATGAACCAAGTTCCTTGGTTTCAACTTGCTGCTGCATTTTTAAATCCTGGACGTACTGGTTCTTTTGGTGAATCTTTGGGTGGTGCTGCAGGGGAGCTTGGAAAGTGGAATCAAATGCGTCAGGAACAAATGATTCCTTTAGCAACAGCAAAAGCAGATATAGCTCAAAAAGAGATTGCTTTACAGAATCAGATTGAAGCACAAAAAAATCTGGTTGGAATATTAGGAGGCGCTCCCGCTGCTCCTGCCGCAGGACTTCAGCCTACAGGCGCTATGCCTATGGGTACAACTCCCATGCAAGCGCCTCAAACACTTGGTGAGGCTCCGGTTGCTCCGCAAACAAATCAATTAACGCCTGAAATGATTGCCCGAAACGCTTTACTTGAAGGTGAAGATCCTCAAAAAATATTACAAGATTTATATAAAAATAAGCAAGCCGAAAGAGAACTAAAAGTAAAAGAGGCTGGGGAGAATGTATCAGAGCAAGGTATTAAGGCAAATTTAAAGGGTTTTTCACCAGAACAGACCATTGCTCTTAAAGATAAAGAAGCTTTACAAAACCTTGCTTTAAAAGCTCAGCAAACTGGAGATTGGAAGCCTTATGTACAGTATGCAGAAAACAAAGGTATGCCAATTTATACCAATGCTGACGGCTCTCCTATGTTGCCGCATGAGATTGCAAACGCAACTACAAAAACAGCCGAACAATCTAAGTTAGACGTACAACAGTCGTATGAATTTAATAAGCAGCAGATGGCAAATATTCAGTCATCTCATTCAACAATTAATTCTGCCAACCAAGTTATCAAATATGCAAAATCGAATCCTGGAACTTTTGATAGGACTAAAGGGGCTGGAGTTTATGATTCTTTCCTAAACGCCGCCTCAAAAACTTTCAATATTCCTGGAGTTGGAAATATTGGTATTGATCCAAAGGCAGCCGATCAATTGATGCAAAGTCTTGGTCAAGGAAAGCTGTCGGATGATGATTTGAGAGTTGCTAGAATTATAGCCCCCCATTTAGCAAATCTTGCCTATGAGACAGTTCAGGCATCCAAAGGAAGCCAGATATCCATACCTAGACAGCGTTTGATTGAGCAATTAAAACCATCAGCAGATGACGATTCTCAGTCAATGCGTATCAAAGCAGAATCTTTTATCTTAACCAAACAAGCGGATTTAGATATTGCTCATGCTTGGGGTGAGGCGCGCAGGAAAGGGATGTCTGCTAGCGATTTTCTTTTATCAAAAGAATATAATGATATTGAAAAAGATGCTATCCGTAAGCAGTCCGAATTGGCTGATCAAGTCACCAGCCTTATGGGTTCGCATGCAAAATCACAAGCAAAATCAACAGCGCCTGCTGCGCCTAAAGCACCCGGTGTATCTCCCGCTGCTGGATTTACCGAACGCGCAAGGAAGTTATTAAACCCTAATGGGGTGACTCAATGATTGATTTAGAAAATACTGATCCGGCTTCTTTATCCCCGCACCAACAAGAAGTAATTGGTAAAACTATTGCCGAAGCACAAAATCAAGGCATTGATCCCAATTATGCTATTGCTATTGCCAATCAGGAATCGGCTTTTAATCATTTAAAAGACGGAAAAATTAATTGCTCCGGTGCAGGTGCTTGCGGCGCATTTCAACTTATGCCTGATGTTGCTAAACGTTTAGGTGTCAATCCTCGTAATATTGATCAAAACATCAAGGGCGGGGTTTCTCTTTTAAAAGAAAATCTTAACCGCTACGATAATAACGATCTTTTAGCAACTGTAGCTTATAATACTAGCGAAGCAACCCGTAATAAGTTTATGGAAACGGGCGATCCAAAAGTGTTGCCTAAAGAAACGCTTGATTATGTAAGAAACATTCATTCGCAGCATCCTTTGCATGGTGTTTTGGCATTAGGCACAGAAAACAATCCTTTTCTTTCGGATCAACCTAATCCGGTTGCTCAAGAAATTAAACAAGAACGCGAGCAACAACCTATTGCGCCTGCACAACCCCCACAACAGACGCAATCCCAATCTGCACCAACCACACCTGTTATGGATACAACTGTACCTGCGGTTGCGGGTGCTGGAGCTGGTTTAGGTGCTCGTTTAATAGGTGGGAAAATACAGCCACCGCAACCTATTACATTTCCAGATACAACTGGTACGGGCGCACACATAGCTGCTAGCCAGGATAAAATGGCTAAAGCTTTAGCTAATGCACATGCTGAGGAAGCGTTGGCTGAGCAGGCGGCAAGACGAGCTGCAGTTAATTCTTTTGTATTGGAAGCCCAAAATCCAGCAACTGTCAGCTATATGCAAAATCAATTAAGGGATTTAGTGCCAAATCCTGAAGCGGCTCAATTAATTAGAGTTGGAAGAGGAAGTCAAGAAGATAAGTTAGGCACAACAGGTAAGCAGGGAAGCCAATACAGTTTAGAAGCAAAAAGAGAAGCGGAGGCTCGTAGGGTTCTTTCTGGCCAAGGAACTGCGCGTGAAGCGTATTTGGCTGCACAAGGTCCACAAACAGCAACTCCTTCTGGAGTACAAATACCAAGCAAACTTGTACAAGAAGTTTATAATCCTCAACACGAAGCAATTGCACAACAAATTCAATCTGCTAGAAAAACTGCAGATGAATTGGATTCAGCACATTTAGCAGCAAGATTACAAAGAGAAACGGCAGAAAATGCAGCGAAAGAATTGGCACTACGTAATGCCCAGTTAGCAAAGCAAGCAGAACCTTCTTTATTGACCAAAGCGCTCAAATACGGTCAAAAAGGAATTGAAAATGTAGGCTATGGAATTTCTAAAGTTCCAGGATTGCAGACTTTAGGTAATGTTGCAGGCGGCGTTGGTGCCGGATATGATTTGGCTCAAACTATTAATCGCGCACGTCAAGGCGATATTCCTGGTGCTGCAATTTCAGGATTAGGCGCTGTATCTGGTGGATTATCTATGATCCCAACCCCTATAACTAAGGGATTGGGACTTGCCGGTGGTTTAACTTCTGCCGGATTAGAATATCTAAGAAACAGATATCAAAACCCAGAAGCAAAACCTTAACCCTTATAAGGACGAACCGATTTATCTATCTCGTGGATATTCGGTTTGTATCCTTCCTGTTGGCTAGGCGGAACCCATCCGTATTTCTCAAAGGTCTTACGGATATCCGTCTTAGTGGACGGAACATACTCACCACCTGCTAGAAGTGGAATACGGGTATTTAAAATTTCGCTCATCTATCTCTCCTGTTATTTCTACTGTCGCTAAAATATTCGTCTACTGCAAGAACAACAGCGCCAATTATCACGCATATATAAAAGTCACAGATATTCATTTGCGTCTATATTTTGCTGAAAGTTTGGCGATCTCGTCTATGCAATCATATTGATATTTCTGTAGATCCGCTTGTGTATCTACGGTCTCAGCTAACTGTCTTTTAAGCGTCTCTATGTGTTGATTTTGGTAATGCAGCAAAACCATTATGAACAATATTAGAGGTCCTCTCCAAACCCAGTTAAGCATCTATCATTACTCCTCTTAATGCATCAATGGGAAATGGCTCCAAGTCGCCGGAGTCATACCAATCAATACACTCAGTAATAGCCTGACGCATAATCGTAGTTTGAATCTTTAAATACGCTTCAAGCTTATTAGCAAACTCTATCAGGTCTACTTCCGTAGGATATAGACCGTCAGGGTTTTTGTTGTGACAATGCATATAGATTGTCTTTACTTCTTCTTCAGTCATCATTCGTATCCAGTCTTGAGCTGCCAATAACGCAGCAGGTGTAAAAACATAGCCCAGCCTCGGTTAAGATCTGCGGCATCCCATTCAATAATCTTACACAAACCGGGTATTGTACGGCTTACAAAGATGTTGGCACAGCGAGCATCAGGCATTCCCAGACCCACCCGGTAAGCGGCCAGCTGGAGTAAATGCTCGTCATAAGCAGCTACTTTGGCTGGATCGGTAAAGTCTTTGGTTTTGATATCCACTACTATGCCATCGCAATGCATATCGACCTTGCCGCCGAACCCAAGTTCATGACCAAACGCACGTTCAGATATCCATTTCTTAACGCCAAAATATTCATCTAGCTCGTACTTACATCCCTGGGCATGCTCTAGGTATTGAGAAACATCTCGGCCTTCGTAGAAGTTCTCTATGGCGCTATGAATGTCCGTACCCAAGCTGGCGGCTGCTAGACCTTGTTCCTTGGCATCTGACTTGATTCTAGCTAGATACTCCTCCTCTATCTCGTCATCGCGCCTAGGAAGCGTTAGCGAGGCTAGGATAGCTTGATCTATAAGCCAATTAGTAAGACCTGGTTTGTCTACAATTTTTAATATTGTTGTGACACTGGGTACTAAATTTAGGCTTCTCGCATCTTTCAAAGTCGTATTGCGCCACTTGCCACTCTTGCTTCGGACTTGGTAGGCTGGCGCACCATCGCGGGTATACCAGTGACCTGAGCCTTCTTCCTTTTTAGGATCAGAAGCTAACATTTATATCTCCTTAGAAGGGAACGTCGTCTTCTTCAACTGGTGCGGAAAAGGAGCCTTGTTGATTCAAAGCCTGATATTCTGGGCTGGCCTGGATGGTTTCTTTCAGTTTAGCCGAGAGCTGATCAAACAGTTTTTGGTTGTAATCTTCTAGGCTGAAGATCCAAGCCTCGTTATGCATTTCTGGAAGGGTTTTACGCATCGCCGCAGGAACGGGAGTAATTGCGTTGATGTTAGTGTAAGACTTACCATCAGAGCCGCTATCCTCGGTGACGTTCAACATACACCACGCGCCCAATAGGTTCTGTAGTTCAAAGCCGCGTAATTCATCGGCAGTAAACTGCTTCCCGCGCCATGACTGAAGATCTTTACGCAGAGACGATTTCTCGCCTAACGATAAAGTATATCTTTTTGATATACTCATTGGCTCGCCCTGTGCAGTTAATAGGGGCATACCAGCTTCGTCATCTCCGTGGATTTCAAACTGAATTAGTATTTTGTGCAGGAAATTATCTTTACCTTGGAAGGATGTTTTTTGGGTTCCCAAATCAACGATCCTATAACAACAGGCTAGATGTACGCCTGCGGGGATGGGTGTGAATGTGCTTGATGCTGTTTCTTTCGCTATTAGTGCCATTTAGTTACTCCTATATAAACCAATTTCTTCTCTAATTAAATCAAAGTCTTCCGGTGTCGCTTCGCAATTTTCCGCTCTTTTCAAAGCTTCCTCTAGCATTTGCTGACGCTCAAGACTCAACTGGTGCAACATCTCTTGTACGCTGTCGTCCATATGTCCTCCATATCAAAAGACACATTCATGCTACATGAACACAAAATTAGTTGCAAGTAAATTTAGTCTGTTGTAACCTAGTCGTGGAGGTTATTTATGACTTTATACGAATATTTTTTAGAGTTGCCCCTTGGTTCCAAGTCGAAGCTAGCGGGTTTATTAGATATTACGCCCTACTACTTATCGAGGTTGATCTATAAAAAATCAAAGCCGTCCCCTTATTTAGCGATACAAATAGAAAAAATGACTGAAGGTTCAGTCAAGCGTCACGAATTGTTGCCAGAAATTTTTAAGGAGTAAATATGTATTCACGTCATGCGTTATCAGCGGCTTTCCCATCTATGCCTACTAGCCAGTTCGAAGAGCTGGTTGAAGACATCAGAGTAAATGGTTTAGTAGAACCTATCATATTATTTGAGAACCAGATTTTAGACGGATGGCATCGTTGGTCGGCTTGCCAACGGGCTGATAGAGAAGCGAAATATACGGTCTATGAAGGCAATAACCCAGTAGAGTATGTAAAGAGTAAAAACCTGCACCGTAGACATTTAACTGAATCCCAGCGCGCTATGGCAGTGGTTGCTTGTAATGAATGGGGTAAGTTATCCACAGATTTTCCACGTGGAATTTCTGTGGATAACTTTTCAAAAACGGCTGAAGTAGCAAAAATGGCTGAAGAAGCGCAGGTTGGATTAAATACTATAAGAAGAGCGCAAGTAGCTTTTGATGCAGGGATGTCTGAAGACGTTTTATCTGGTTCTAAAACTGTTTATGAAGTTGTTAAAGAAATCCAACCCAAGCCAGCTAAAGAATCTGTTTCTGTATCTATTGAATCTATAGACGCTGTTAGCAAAGAGCTGGAAAAGCTACGTGCTGAAAATGCATTATTGAATGAGCGCGTAGAAGAACTGCAAACAATGTCTGAGCAATTGTTTGAAGAAAATCAGATGATGCAAAAAATACTTGAAGAAGATGAGCGTGTTCCTGCATTATTAGAAGAAGTGAAGAATCTTCAAGAGCGTATAAGAATTTACAAAGAACATATGCGTGGGTTACAAAACCAAGCGAACGAAGCGATGCGATTAGCGAAAAAGGCGAACAGACAAAATGCTAGACCAAGCGAATGACATATTAGAAGAGCCTAATCATGCGGCACAATTTCCTGAGCCGCGAGATTTCCAAAACAAGGCACATCAATTACTTCGAGATGGGCTGAAGGCGGGCCATAAGAATCAATTGATTATGGCTCCCACTGGGGCGGGCAAGACTTATTTAGGATTAAGGATTGTCCACGAAGCCCTACAGCGTGGGAAAAGAGCGATATTTGTTTGTGATAGGACAACCCTAATCAATCAAACATCGGAGACGGCTGACCGTTACGGCCTGACCAACCACGGGATCATTCAAGCCAATCACTGGCGGGTGAACCCGTGGGCGCCGTTCCAAATAGCTTCCGCGCAGACTTTGGCTCGTAGAAAATGGCCACAAGCAGATGTAATTATTATTGATGAAGCCCATACTCGATTAAAAGTATGGACTGATCATATTATGAGGACTGATGCAGCTGTTATTGGTTTATCTGCAACCCCATTTTCTGATGGTCTAGGGAAGTTATTCTCAAACCTGATCAACGCTACCACGATGAAAGACTTAACAAAGGAAGGCATTTTAGTTCCAATGCGAGTTTTTTCTGGTACAAAGCCAGATATGTTTGGCGCTAAGACTATCGGTGGAGAATGGTCAGACATAGAAGCCGAAACGCGCGGCATGGATATTGTTGGCGATGTTGTTAAGGAGTGGGTTGATCGTGCAGAGAATCGTAAGACAATTATCTTCGGTGCAACCATTAAACATTGTGAGGAGCTGGCTGCTAGGTTCAATGCCATAGGCATCATGACAGCGGTGTTTACCTCCCATACCACGCCAGAAGAGCGTGCAGCACTTTTAAAAGAGTACCGCAGGCCTGATTCTATGATACGCATCCTAATCAGCGTAGAGGCCTTGGCGAAAGGTTTTGACGTGCCTGATGTGGAATGTGTTGCTGATTGTCGTCCTCTACGTAAAAGCCTTTCTACAGCGATTCAGATGTGGGGTCGTGGGCTAAGATCCTATCCTGGTAAGAAAGATTGTTTGCTGCTTGATCACAGTGGGAACATCGTTCGATTCAAGAAAGACTTTGAGGAAATCTTCTTCAGTGGATTAGAGCAGTTAGATAACGGCGAGAAGCTAGATAAAACCATTCGCAAGGACGACGAAGAGAAAAAAGAAAAAGCCTGTCCTTCTTGTGGTTATACCCCGTTCTATAAGCGGTGTATGTCCTGCGGGCATGAACATTCTACTCAGGCCGTTATTGAAACCGAAGATGGCCATATGCGTGAGCTTCAAATTGGGCAAACGAAAGTTGTACATGATAGGGATACATGGAATCAAGTGTGTACGTATGTCCGTACGAACGGTAAGCCAGAAACTGCCAGACAGCGCGCCTTTTATCTCTATCAAGACTTAACAAAGAGCAAACCTCCCGCAGAATTTATTTATGATCCTGTTGGAACAAATGTACCGCTAGAGAAGAAGGTGATTAATAAAGTGCGTCAAAAGGCACTATTATGGAGAAAGCAGAATGCAGTTCGCTGATTTTGCGCGTGCTCATGGTTTATTGATTCGGGATTTACGTATATCTGACAAGATACAACGCTGCCCTACTGTAGATCATCCTAGGTCTACAAATGGTGCGTATGTATTTGATGGACGCCGTGGCTGGGTACAGCGTTGGGATGCAGGCGATGAGGTGATCTGGTGGGAAGATGACAAGCCTTGGACTGAAGCCGATAAAGCAGAGTGGGATGCTAAAAGACTACTACAGGCCAAGCAGCAGAAAGATACCTACCAAAAGGCCGCAGAACGCGCTTTGGAGACTTTAAAGAACGCGCCTATAGGTGAGTCGCCTTATCTCAAATACAAAGGCATAAAGGACTGTGAGGGGCATGTAAGCAATGATGTTACGATTGTTCCCATGAGGGACTTTAGGGCTGATAAACTGACTAGCTTACAGTTCATAACTTGGAATACTGCTACGCAAAAATACGACAAAAAGTTTTTGCCAGGCGGTAGAACATCTGGCTCAGTATTCAAGATTGGGCGTGGTAATGTTACGTGGTTCTGTGAAGGATATGCCACAGGCAAGTCTATCAAGGAAGCATTGGACTGGATGAATATCAAAGCACAGGTTGTGTGTACATTTTCTGCACATAATCTTGTTAAGGTCGCTAAAGGTTTTGACGGACATGCTTTTATATTTGCGGATCATGACCCATCTGGCGTGGGTGCTAAAGCCGCTGAAGACGCACAACTTCCCTGGGTTATGCCACCTAAAGAGGGTCAAGATGCTAACGACTATCATCAAGAAGAAGGGCTGGTGCGGTTATGCGGCCTGATTCAAAAGTTCCTGAAATCATCCCAAACTGCCGAAATTGCAGATTCAAAACAGGTGGTAAGTGGTTTGAAGCCTGTCTTAAAAGAGAAAGATTTGCCCCAATGCCAAGCCGACGGATTTGTCCGAAATGGAAGCACAAAGACCGCTGGTACTCCACGAGTGAGCTTTTAAATGACCCCGACTGAACGCAGTTTAAAATATTTACGTGAGCAGGGTTATCTCTGCGCGATTGTAGAAAAATGGAATCCTCATGCGAGGATTAGACAGGATCTATGGGGTTGGTGTGACATCCTAGCGATTAAAAAGGACGAGGTGTTAGCGGTGCAGGTTACATCTACTGGTGTGGCTGCGAGGATTAAGAAGATACAAGAAAGTGAGACGGTGGGACGAGTAAGGGAGGCCAATATCCGTATTGAGGTACACGGATGGTCTAAAAATAGTAAAGGCGAAATTAAAATGCGTATAGAGGACATATCATGAAGTGGAAAACAATACCCAAATTCCCTAACTACGAAGTTTCTAATATGGGCGAAGTAAAGCGTAAAAGACGGATTGTTTCGCATCCTAAACTTGGACAGCGTGAATTATGCGAAAGATTACTGAGTCCTGCCGAGAATGAAGATGGTTATCCTCGCGTGAGAATTGCTAGAAAGTTGGTGTTTGTACATAGACTGGTATTAGAAGCGTTCAAGGGCGATTGTCCTGCAGGTATGAGCGCAATACATAAAAACGGTATTCGTACAGATAACCGATTAGCTAACCTTGCATGGGGTAAAGCAGGCAGCGTAAAGCGGAAGATTGCAATCAATCAAGTTGCTGGTCCTTGGAAATACATTTTTGGTCTTAAGGAGGCGGCATGACAGATCCTAACAAAGCGGTTAATTACATAATTGAAAAGGCTCCTCTCTACGCTAAAGCTAAAGCCGAGCGGGTTTACCTTGAGGAATTTAGGAAGTCCAAGAAGGCTATTTTAATGGGCGAAAGCGAGTCTAAGAGCCTTGGGGCGCAGGAAAGGGATGCGTATGCTCATCCAGACTATACGGCGCTCCTAGAGGGGTTGAGAGAGGCTATAGAGGCAGAGGAAAAGATCAGATGGGAGATGGTAGCCGCACAAGCCAGGATTGAAATCTGGCGCTCAGAACAGGCTAATAACCGCATGATTGAGCGCGTTACGGTATGAACTCCAAACTTAATAAGGCTGAGAGGGAGTGGCTCCTGCGAGTTAAGGAGCTGCCCTGCTCTGTTTGTGACGCACCAGGCCCTAGTGACGCCCACCATATTGAGCAGGGATTGCATTATATTTGCGTGGCGTTATGCAGGGATTGCCATCAAAATCCGGTGCTTGGATTGCATGGGCAGAAGCGTATGTGGTTGATTAAAAAGATGAACGAGATGGACGCGCTGAACGTCACAATAAAAAGATTGGATGAAATGCAAAAAAAGTGGACTTAGTGTGTTGACAAGGTGACTTAGTGCGCGTACTATTCTCTTACGGTCATGTGACCGATAGCGAAGAGAGCGAAAAATGAACGCAATTACAAGTCAAGAGAACCTAGCACTATCCCTCAACCGTGTTGACTTTCTTGGTCAACTTCTTGCTCAGATTGACGCACTTAAAGAGCAAGCCGATTCAATCAAAGATTCTTTAAAAGACGAGGCTACATTGCCTGGCGCTGACAAAACATTTGTTGGCGATCTTTTCAAAGCTACCGTATCAGAATCCAACCGTACTACGATAGATAACAAGGCTTTCCAGGCTGCATTGATTGCATCTGGCGTGGATGCAGATGTGATTGCCAACTGCATAGCTGCTGCTAGTAAGACCTCTGCTGTATTTGCTGTCAAAGTTACCAGCCGCTAATTATTAGGGGGGGTACGCCCCCCATGGAGATGGTCGTGGAAAATTTAGCAGAACAACTTATGCAAGCCAACAAATGTAACAATTTATCTGTAGAAATAAAGTTAGATTTTATTATTTTTGCTTTTAATATAATAGCTCGAGATTTCCCGCAAGTTGAATCTCGTGTAAAGAATATGATTGAAATTGCTAAACAAAGGGAAGCAGCTTAATGGATTCACAAACACTTGGATGTCATCGCCTAATCTGTTCAGTTATTAGTCTGGCTATTAAAGACTTATGTTTAAAGCCATACAAGGTAGGTAGAGGTTACATGATTAGTACTGATGCTCGATCAGCTCTTGATTTCTTTTTTAGATCAGGAGTTGGCAACAGATATCTAAGTTTAGTCGGTTATGACCCAGAAGAATTTAAGTCTGCTTTGATTTCAAACTTTACTAAAAACAAACTTACCCCTCAAAAGCGCGCCTTTCGTTATAACTATGATAGGTGGGTCAAAGAGATTCGTAAGATAGATCGTAATTTTAAATATACAAAAATTAACTTGGGAAAATAACATGGATGATTTTTTCAACAATGCGATGTGGTTTCTGATGGGCTGTGCTTTTATGGCTGTGTTTTTTTTACCTAATTAGAGGATGACATGAAAAAATTGAGTGTGTGGAGATGGGTAGTGGCGGAAGACCAAACAGGTATGTTTCTGGTAGACCAGAATGATTACATTATTTTGTCTTGTGATAACAATTTTTCTTTGGAGGATATGGATCTGATAAAAACAGCACCTATTCTTAAAGAGGTGTTGTCAGACTTCATTAAAGTGTTGCGCTTCTATGTAAGACATGAGCGCCCTATGAGTCCAGATATGCAAGGTGATCTATTACAGAGCGCTTGTTCAGCCATAGCATTAACGGAGGGATGGGAATGACATTTGATGAGGAGAAGAACACATGAACGAACGAATTAGAGAACTTGCTCGTGAGGCTGAATTACTTACACATACCCAAGAAGGTATTCCAACAAAATTGGAAAAGTTTGCCGAGTTGATTGTATGGGAATGTGTTTTTGTAATTGCTGCTAATCCTTTTCCATTAAATGGTGAGTGGGGTGAACTTTTCGACGAAGGTTGCAGGTATTCTGTTGAATTAATTAAAAAACATTTCGGAGTTGAAGAATGACTGCAGCCAATAACCAAGTTGGTGGTAATCACTATAAAGACTTTGCTATCCAACCTTACGAGTACATTGAGAAGAATAAGCTTACCTTCCTTGAGGGTTGTGCTATTAAATATATAACTCGATGGCGGCTCAAGAATGGCTTGCAGGACTTAGATAAGGCTATTCACTGTCTTCAACTGCTCCGAGAATTAAATACCCAGAAATCCTTTAAGAAAGAAGCGGAGGACTTTGTGCGGGAATACTACGAGAGAATGGAATGAGAATAATTCAAGATGAGCGTAGCTTAAATGACATTCTGGGTATTAGTTTGGAGTGGCGTTTAGATGTTTCTCCTTGCGGTAATTTCATTCAAATAATTAACAGCGATGGCATGTTAGTTGGGGCTGTCAATAAAGAACTCGTCAAGGTCGCTCATCTTTTAATAACCGCTCCAAAGCTTGTAGATGCGCTTTCACGCTGTGTCATTGTGTTAACAAACCCAGAGTTGTATCCCGAAATAGGTGAGATTACTGTCGCCTATGCAGCATCAGTATTACGGCAATCCATAAATAGTACACACTAAGTGTTGACAGGTAGACTGAGTGCGCGTATATTTCTAACTGTCAATTAACCAGGGAGTGATGAGATGAACGAATTAACTCAGATTTTTCAGAAGGCTAAGCAGCATGATCTTATTTATTGTGATTATATAGCTCATTTGATTGCGGCTATGTTACCTGCGGCGGATCAGGTATCTGATGGCTTAATTAATATGGTTGGCAAGCCCAAAATGGATTTAGATAAAGATGGGGTGTACTTATCAGCCGACAAGAAGGTTGGCGTGGTTGATAAATACGGTTCTGTTTATGAAATCATTGTGAGGCAATTATGATAGACATTCATTACCACGATGCATGCTCAGACGAACTCTTTGACGAAGACGGAGAGCCGGTAGATTTGGAATTGTTAGCACAAGAAAGCGAACAACAGCGTGACAGATATCTGGAAGAAAGCCGCGAATGGGCGGAATGGAGTGAACGACAAAGAGGTTATTGATGGCAGTAGTTAAAAATGCGCCAACGGCACAGCAGGTGAGAGATTTACGTTTGCTAGGAACACTAACGCAAGAAGAGGCAGCACAGGTAGTTTATTTAAGCAGGTCGGGGTGGCAAAAGGTTGAGGCGGGACAAAGGAATTTACACCCAGGCTTATGGGAATTATTTCAGATTAAAACGGGATTAAGAGATGATACCGACACACATAGTTAAGCAGGACAAAGAAACCTTTACCCTACTAGCTGGAGTAGGGTTTGAAGATGCTATCAACGATGCCACGTTGGTGCTGAATTTTGACGGAGAGATCCGTAAGGGCGAGTTGTTAACAGCTTGTTTACATCAACGCCTAGATGAATTCCTTGAGCAGTTTAAGGAAGAGGAGGAGCCATGAACCACGTAGATCAGATCATAACTATAGTATTTGTTATGGGTCTTTGTATTGGGTTTGTGTCTGGGTTTTTCATTCGTGAATATTTGGAGAAATAGCATGTTAGATATTTTATTGTATGTAGCAGTAGGGGCCTTCATTGGTTGGAATTTCCCTCAGCCTTTCTGGGCGAAGTATATGCAGGCGCAGGTTCAGTCTTGGTTTACTAAGAAATAATCTTAATTAAGGATATAGTTATGGAATTTGAACAGTATTGGGAAAAAAATTGCGATTACATTCGTGGATATTTTGACGACTTAAAAACTCTTGCAAGCATTGTCTGGGATGATGCTAAAAGAGATCCTGAAGAATTGTTAGCAGAGTTAAATTCTTTGGAAGATGAAACTGAATCTTGACTTTTGTATGTTAGTATGATGTAATGTTGTTGTCTGACCTTGGCCGGTTGGGTATCGAGAGCAGGAGTAGAGAGTTTAAACCCCGTAATGTTTAGGTGGGGTGTCAAGACTGAAGGCGATTTACCGCCCAAGAAGCGGAAAAATTCCTCTCTACTCTTTCTCGACGCCCACAGGTCTGCTATCTAGCCCATAGCCACCCCACCTAAGTATTGCGGGGTTTTTCTTTGGCGGTCAGACCGTACTCCGCACGATAGAAAGGGGTCAGGTTGCCCGCGCGGAAGAAAAGATCTAACTGGTATGCTCTTAGAGCTAGGGTGCAATTCCCGAATAATCCGGTGGGCTGGCCTAATTCTCACAGCCCGGGGCGTGCGGTTGAGATCCGCAGCATGGTGAGATCGTCGGGAGACGGGTGGAGTCCCAAGGTCCCTTCCACATTCTTGTGGGGGTAGGGGGGCCTTGGGGTGGATTTAAAGAAAAACAGGAAAATAAATGAAAGCGACAGCAAACTTCAAGTTGAGCAAAACTACCAAGCGGATGTTGGCAACGATGTTCAGGGCTAATCCTGCAGAACGGAATGCGTTCAAGAATATAATGATCTCGGTAGAGGTTATTGAGAACCGCGCCAAGGTTGCGGGATAGGAATACAGCCCCCTTAGCTCATCTGGTAGAGCAACTGATTTGTAATCAGTAGGTGGCCTGTTCGAGTCGGGCAGGGGGCACCACAAGGAGATGAGATGAACGAGTTGAGAAATATAGCGAAAGAATTGCGGCTGACTAGATTACTGACTGGTGTAGAAAAGCCGCTAGATGTTTTATTCGATTATGGCGTGAAGCTACTCAAGCAAGATCGCTATCAAGAAGCCTTTGAAATCCACCAAGAAGCGTTGCTCTACGCTGAACTCCCCGAAATACATAACAACCTGGCTTACGCTAGTTCCCGCCTACATGAATACGATAGGTCTATCTGGCACTATCGCCAATCCCTGAAGCTACGTCCTAACCACTACAGCACGCTCAATGATCTCTCTCTTGAGTTATTGAGAGCAGGTCAGTTTAAAGAGGGTTGGGAGCTGTTTGAGTACCGTAATATTTTCCAAGACGGGTTCTCAGACCGGTATGTTAAAGGTCGCATACCCAGATGGCAGGGAGAGGACTTAACGGGGAAAAAGGTATTTGTATCCAAAGAGCAGGGCTTTGGTGATGCCATACAATTTTCTAGGTATATCCATGGGCTAGCGGACATAGCTGATCATGTATATTGGTATTGCGAGCCTGCGTTACTAATTTTGTTTCAATCTTCTTTTTTAATTGAAAATGTTACTTTCATAGACAACGTTGATACTGTTCCTGAGTGTGATTACTGGCTATATCAAATGAGTTTGCCAAGAATTGTTGAGGAAGAAGAAATAGAATTTTATCTTTACCATTGTTGCCATAAGTCACCTGAACACGCTTTACCCCCCGATCCTGTGATTGCATTATCGTGGAAAGGTAACTCAAAACATTCAAACAATGCACATAGATCATTAGATTTAAGTAGTTTTAATGGGTTTCCTCCTGTGCCTTACGTGTCATTACAAAAGGTAAATGATAATCCGTATGAAGTAGCAGACAGTCCGCTAAATATCTTAGATATAGGCGGAAAGATTGGAGATTGGCACGAAACCGCTCAAGTTTTAAGTAATACTGATCTAGTTATAACCGTTGATACAGCGTTAGCACATTTAGCTGGAGCATTGGGAACGCCTTGCTGGGTAATTCTTCCTTATTACGGATCAGATTGGCGTTGGGGACCATATGGAGGCCAAACAAATCTTTACGCTAATATGACTTTGTACTGGATGCCTGCTCCTAATACCTTACCAGACAAGTTAATTGCAGATTTGGAGCAGTTTATTGCTAATGACGGCGAGATGGTATAATGAGTAAACCTTAACGGAGAATCATTATGGATCTGCAACAGTTATCAGATATTGAAACCGAGTTAGATATGAGCATTGAATCTGCTGCTGCATGGTTGCAGAACTTTATTGATCGCGTTGATCTCGAAGATGTAGATTACCAAGCCATTGAAATCATTATTGATAATCTTTACGAAACCTGTGACTTTATTCGCCAAGAGTTAGATCTAGGCGGGGATGACCTGGAAGACGAAGACGAAGAAGATGATTATCTCGATCCGCACTTCCCCTCGTTCCTAGAAGAAGATGACGAAGACGTTGAAACATACCACTTCGCCGGAAGCTGGGATGCTATTCGTTTCTTAGAAGACGAGAATGGCGAGACCATTGGCATTCAAGTGGATTTCGTGAAGTGAAACCTGGACTTTACAGAAATATTCACCTAAAACAGGAGCGTATTGCTCATGGATCAGGCGAACATATGCGTAAACCCGGAGCGGCTGGCGCACCTACTGCTGAAGCATTCACAGAATCAGCTAAGACAGCAAAGCACAAAGATGGCGGAGGTGTATCTCTCGCTGTTGGTCGCGGAGAAAAGCTCCCCGCCGACAAAGGCGCAGGATTAACTGCTAAAGGTCGCGCCAAGTACAACAAAGCCACTGGCAGCCATTTAAAAGCCCCGCAACCTGATGGCGGCAAGCGCAAGGATAGTTTCTGTGCTCGCATGGCGGGTGTTGTACACCATAGCAAAGGCGATGCACCTAGAGCTAAAGCTTCATTACGGAGATGGAAATGTCCTGGATGGTAATGAAATGGGCTGGAATCCTTGGTTTGATTATTGCCGTAGGATTCTGGCAGCGGCATGATGGAGCGTTATCTGAGCGAGTAATGTGGGAAACCCGTGAAGCCCAACAAAACGCTGCGAATGCAAAAGCTATCCAGGCAGCGGAAGAGAAAGCCAGACAGAAAGAAAACGCTAGTGCAAAACGGATTCAGGTAGTAGCCCGTGACTATGAGAGGAGATTGACCAATGCGCGCAATAAATACAAGTCTATTGACGATGCTGTTGCTAGCGGGACTTTCCAGTTGCGCGACCGTGACGCCACCACCGTGTGCTCCAACAACAGTGGAAGCCCCGAAGCTACCGCCAGCACCGGAGGACATAATGGTTCCCAGGGCGCCGACCTTTCGCCCAGCCTTGTTAGATTTCTTTGGTTCCAAGCAACCAACGCAGACTCCGTTGTCGAGCAACTCACAGCCTGCCAAGCCGTAGTAGAGGCAGATAGAAAATGACCAATATCGTGCCCGTGCAATTCTCTGATAAGCAGATTGCTATGGACGCGTTAAAAGAGCCAAACGTCGAAGGCGGGGTATTGCTGTTAACAGACCGGGAAGGAATGTTTCAGATAGTACACTTCGGCGTCATACAGCCTTACCTCTTTGTAGGGCTAATGCATAAAGCTATGTTAGACATCTTAGATAGCGAAACAGAAGAAGTCGAACCATAATCCAATAGTCGCTTGTACTAAGTTGTTATGATATAATCTTTTGCATGAAACTTACATCAAAACAAGAGAATTTCTGCCACGCATTCATAGAGTTAGGCAATGCGAGCGATGCTTATCGCGCCGCGTATGACGTAAAGAAGATGAGCAAAGATGCGGTATACGTAGAGGCATCTAAGCTACTTTCACACCCTAAGATATCCCTAAGGGTAGATGAACTAAGAAAGCCCGCTGTAGAGGCCGCTCAGATGACCTTAGAAGGCCATTTAGCCGACTTAAAGATGATGCGTGACCTCGCCCTAGCTGAGAAGCAATACTCGGCTGCAATCAACGCAGAGACGCAGAGAGGCAAGGCTGCTGGATTCTACATAACACGCACAGAGAACAAGACAGAGGTATCTGGTCCTGACGGTGCGGCAATTGCTATTGAACTGGATGAGGCGTTGACCAACATTGAGTTGAGGATACGCGGAGAGGATGACTGAATCCGTAGAGGTAGTCCGTGAGTATGTTCAGAAGATGGGAGAGCTGGATCGGATAGCGTACAACGCGCGGATGAAATGGCTGTCTATAGCAAAGAAGTATCAGGTTCCTCCGCCATTGAGTCAGGACTACTTGGTATGGATGCTATGCGGTGGTCGTGGAATTGGAAAAACCAGATCGAGCGTTGAGGCGCTTTGGTGGTGGTGCTGGAAAGATCCAGGCGCTCGTGCTGTAGTGGTGGCTCCAACTATTAATGATATAAAACACACCGCTTTTGAAGGTCAAAGCGGGCTAATCTCCGTTATTCCTCCGCAGCTGATAGAAAGCCACAATAAGTCCGATCATGTGATTATCCTGAAGAACGGATCACAGATACGCGGATTGTCCTCAGAAGTACCTGATCGTGCCCGCGGTATGAATAGCTCCTATCTGTGGTTTGATGAGCTGGCCGCCTATGAGCGTGAGAACCTACAGAATGTATGGGATAACTGTATGTTCGGTTTGCGTATAGGTAAGACGCCTAAGATCATTGTATCCACCACGCCGCGCCCGAAAGACCTAATTGTAGAGCTGCTTAGTCGGGATGACGTGGTGGTGGATAAGGCCACAACATATGAAAACCTAGATAACCTAGCGCCTACGTTCCGCAACCAGATACAGCAATACGAGTTGCTCGGCGGAAACGTATTTAAACAAGAGTTGTTGGGAGAATTGATTGACCCGGAAGACAGTGGAGTGGTCCGGCGTGATATGTTCCGCTTATGGCCTAACAACAAACCTCTTCCTGATTTTGAATACATCGTACAGTCATACGATTGCGGGTTTAAGGACAAGGAGTATTCAGACCCTACGGCGGCAACAACATGGGGCGTATTCAAGCCATTAGATGGTCCTATGTCTGTATTGTTGATTGATTGCTGGCAAGAGAAGCTCACCTTCCCCGATCTCAAGCCTAAGGTCATAGAGGAGTACCAGAACTCCTATGGCGATGGTAAGAAGCAAAAGCGTCCTGACTTGATACTGGTGGAGGATAAGGCTGCGGGTATCTCTCTCATACAAGAGTTGCAACGCGCTTACTTGCCGGTGAGGGGATGGAATCCTGGGCGGGCTGATAAGATGACCCGCTTACAGATTGCCGCTACCACGATTGCAGCCGGTAGAGTGTGGTTACCTGAAAGTTCTGTTAAAATGGGTTATGTGAGAGACTGGGTTGAACCTATGCTTTCCCAGCTATGTTCGTTCCCTGAGAGTAACCACGACGACTTTGTGGACTCAACGAGCATGGCACTGAGGTTTCTGAAAGACACTGGATGGCTGGAAATTAACCCTCCGCCCAGAGAAGATGAAGATTGGTATGCGGATGATGCGTCAAGTAAACGCATTAATCCTTACGCAGTTTAAAAGTTATCCACAGAAATTCCACGTGGAAAATCTGTGGATAAGTCTGTAAGGTATTGATTATGAACATATCTGATGAATTAGAAAGAATTATGACAGAGATGGAATTAGACGAAAAGCGTAAGATGGAGGAATCCAACACCGCTAAGTCTATGGCTTTGCTTGCTGATGGCGGTTCTGTTCCTCAGAACGATCTCATCTCTGAGCTAAAGGCGCAGATGTATGGTTCTGATCCTGCCAACACAAAGATGCCTGAGAAGTCTGATCTAGCCTCGCAGTTCATTCACTGGCTGAGTAACATCTATTTTCCTGGATTGGTTGCTGAACAGGCTAACGTGCCTACTGCGGCACAGGGCGACTATTCTAATGCGCCTAGCCATGCCAAGGGTGGAAGTATTGGATTCCATCAACCCGGTGCGCTAGAAGACAACATGCTGGCATTGGGTGGACATAAAGCCTTGCCTATCATTATGGAGCTGCATAAGGCTATGGGTGGCACAGTACACATGGCGGAGGGCGCACAACCCCCAAAGTCTGAAAGCCCATCGGCAGATGATTCTGGTGGGCTGTTTGACCCTGAGATGTTTGGCGTGCCTACGGGCGCAGCTAATATCAGCGACGCGTTAGAGCGCGAGTATCAATCCGCTAAATCTGACCCAGTTAGATACGGCGCTGATGTATTGAACAGAACGGTATTTCCTGCCGATCTGTTAGGCGCTCCAATTGATGTAACCAATTATGCTCTAAAGCAAGTTGGCTTAGGATCGGATAAACCATTCCTCGGAAGCCACTCTATTGAAGATATGATGCAGAGTAGTGGCATGGTTAGCCCTGAATCACATCCTGTTGGTGAGACGGTAGCGGGCCTGCTAGATCCAACAACAAGCGCTATGACCGCGGCTAAGCTGGCGCATGGTATGTTGCCATTGGCTGGTGTGCTTGCACCTAATCTAAAAAACATAGATCGCTTAAATGAGCTATTAACGCATAGTGGTGATAAGGCATTACCGCTTCAATTGCCGCGTGCGAATCTGTCTGATGAATTTATTAACAATGAAGCTGAGCGTGTGGCCAAGCAGATGCTAGGCGAACATGTTACAAGGGGCAAAGCCAAAGATACTAAGAATTTAGCCGGACGCTCTATGAAGGAAAGCGAGCGAGTTAAGGGATTGGACTATAAACTTTCTCCAACGGGTACGGTCGCAAAAGAAGAGACTTACGTCCCTCGTAAGGGAGATGTGTTGCTAGCATTCCCAGGTGATCAAACCGTATCAAATAAAGTGTTAGAAGAACTAAACGGCTCCCCAGTTAACTCAATTCAAGAAGGCGGCGCTTATTACGGTTTAGGACAGAAGCATTTGCCTGATCCTGA
>Ga0209188_1000245_pt1 | contig 59190 bp, 66 predicted proteins | sample C_130625_EF_Meta_FD_187307 | JGI IMG/M metagenome (GOLD analysis project Ga0209188, IMG submission 187307) | Freshwater microbial communities from Lake Croche, Canada to study carbon cycling - C_130625_EF_MetaG (SPAdes) (version 2) | ecosystem: Environmental > Aquatic > Freshwater > Lake...
GATAACCACCGTAGAAAATTCTTTGAGCAGAAGTAATAGGAGTTTGACATAAAGGGCATTTTGGATCTGGTGCTGCTCTAATTGCTGTGGTATCTTCCGCACAGAATAAATGACCACAGTTTAATACTGTATTTCGTTCACGTTCATAACATATTGGACATGTCAATCTACCTGCGAGTGCTTCTCTATATGCAGGAGTATCTTCAACTAAAGGAGTTGGAGCGGGAGGATTAAAGTTTAGACCTGTTGATTGTCCCTCACGATTATCACCCCAACATGTAACACTACCATCATCTAATAATGCCATACTATGTAATCCACCCGCGGAAATTTGTGTTACTCTTCTACCAGCAGGAAATGCTGGAACTGTTGATTGTCCAACACGATTATCGCCCCAACATCTAATACTACCATCATCTAATAATGCCATACTACGCTGTCCACCGGCAGAAATTTGAATTGCTCTTCTTCCAGCAGGAAATGCTGGAACTGTTAATTGTCCACTACGATTATCACCCCAACATGTAACACTACCATCATCTAATAATGCCATACTATGTAATCCACCCGCGGAAATTTGTGTTACTCTTCTACCAGCAGGAAATGCTGGAACTGTTGATTGTCCAACACGATTAAGACCCCAACATGTAACACTACCATCATCTAATAATGCCATACTATGAGATCCGCCAGCAGAAATTTGTGTTACTCTTCTTCCATCAGGAAATGCTGGAACTGTTGATTGTCCATTATCATTATTACCCCAACATCTAACACTACCATCATCTAATAATGCCATACTATGAAGATCACCAGCAGAAATTTGGGTTACTCTTCTTCCATCAGGAAATACTGGAACTGTTAATTGTCCACTACGATTAAGACCCCAACATGTAATACTACCATCATCTAATAATGACATACTATGTCCCCAACCAGCAGAAATTTGTGTTACTCTTCTTCCATCAGGAAATGCTGGAACTATTGATTGTCCAAGACGATTATTACCGCCCCAACATCTAATACTACCATCATCTAATAATGCCATACTATGACTACCACCCGCAGAAATTTGAATTACTCTTCTTGCCATTAATATAAAATATAACTAGATATATTTTATAGAAAAATCAGCATCCTCCAAAATCCTTTAATATTTTAACAAATTCTTTATTAATGAATTCCAAGTTAAGTATCTTTTTAGCAACTTTATAAGAAGCCTCTGCTATCTTGCGACATTTATCATCATTCATTCTACACCATTCAATCATTTCTAATAAATTAGATAGATCACTTTTGATTGGAATATAATGAACATTTGGTTCCAAGTATTCATCTGCCCATAATTTATAGATACCTTCTACTTTTAAGATAACAGAACCAGCTAATAGAGATTTCAATAAACGATATGCGCCTACATTACCATCTATATGAACGATATATTTATATTTTGATTGTTCTTCAAAACTCATAAAAGGAACTGTTTTAACATTTGAATTTAAAAAGTCTAATCCATGTTTGGGATCAAATCTTAATGAATTAGATTTTGCTACAACCACTCCAGCATCTAAGTATTCAGATTTAATAGTTCCAATTTTTAATCTCATATTTGTATCTGTTTCTAGTCCACATCCAGTTGCCCCTCCTCTAAAGACAGCAATACTCTTTTTATTATCCCAATTTGTTTCTAAATTTCCAAATTTATCCATTCCTAGAACATAACGGACATCATCATAATTTGGAATTGGAACATCACAATATCCAACTGCTCCAGAACATCCAAGGATTGGTAAATGAGTTGAAAAATTATATTTATCTTCTAGCATTTTATCGCCAGTTACCATTGGCCATGGTTCATGACCATCTTTGCGTAATAATATAGCATCTGTTAAATTTAATATATAGATTCCATTAGGTATATTTCTAAGTTGATTTAAATATTTTGGATATTCAACAGTTGTAGAAACTCTACCAACATATGGCTTTGCTACACATTGCATAATTCTCCATTGATTCTTCTTAACATATTTTATCATTTTATGATCTTTATTTCTTAATTTATTTACAAGAGCATCTCGGAAACTTGGTGCTGTTGTATTATTTTCTAATTTAGATAATTCGATATTTCCATCAACCACACATAATAAGTAGCATGAATGATGTAATTTTTCATAAATATATTTAAGTGTGTTTTCAGCTGCTTCAATATCCATTCTCCAAATTCCAGTTTCTTTATTTTTACATTTAAGATTACTGATACATCTTTTTGCTACATCGAGAGCTTCATTATATGATTTAATAATTTTAATTTCTGATTGAATATGTTCTCCTCCAACTTTCATTTCACCTAATTCAACTGTTATTTTTTTAATATTTGATTCAAGTTGTTCTCTTTTAGTAATTTTAAATGTAACATTATTATATCCTGATTTCATGTTATCTGCTTTTAAATCCTCCCATTTTGTCATATTTTTTAATTCTTGTTTTGATTGAGTTAATTCATGAGGTAATTCTCTGATTCCGTATTTGATATCTGGTTGATAAACTGTAAGTTTTGAATCAGCAATTCTATTTCTAATCGCGTCATCCTCACCTCCCCAACCCCAGAAATGATTTGGAAATCCATTTATTTTTTTAATATCTTTAATTGACATTGATAATATACCACCTAAAAATCTATCGTAGTTGTATTTTGTAGTCCATGCTTTACCAATATGTATTGGACTTGAAGGGAATGTTTCATAGTAAGGTACAATTGGTTTTTCTGGAATTAAATCAACATCATGATAAATAACATAGGTTGCTTTCTCTTCTGATGCAATCTTTGTTCCAACATTTAATAAAGCTCCACGATTAAATTTTCTGTTATCATCTGATTGTTCTACAACAATAACGTGCCAATCTGGATGGTACTTGCTGATTGTTTCTGTAAATTCTTTTAATTGTTTTGATCTTTCTTGTTCTTTATTATCTCTGTATGGAATAATTATATATGGACTTCCTTTTTGCATGGAAGTCAAATTATTTAAACTAAGTTTCTTAAAGATAGCACGATTTTCTTTACGAACAAAATTATTAATTTGTTTCCCTCCAATATATTTTTTGAAATTAGAATTTTTAGGATTGTATAAAAGAATGGATGGTAAGGTGTCTATTTCAAATTTCTTCGCAACTTTTTCTGAATCAATTTTAATTATATTTAAGTTGGAATATTGACAAAACTTATCAAATTTATCTATTGGCGTATTATTATGAAAATATAATAGAGTTTTATTATAGCTCATTCTATAATAATTATCTATAAATAAAATTTTTCAAATTAATCAATTCTTTCATAAATCAACATATATGCATGTTGAGTTATAGGGACACTACAATCAATTTCATTGACTTTATTATCATTGTAGTTATACCATTTATTATTATTTTTTGCAAAACATGTATAATGTCCTCCATCAACTTCACCAAGATGATTTACACCACCTTTTAGAACATATTTTGTATGATCATTTCCACGAATCATTAATTGTTGAATATCAATTTCATTTTCATATGCTACTAAGTTTTTAACCTTGACAACAAATGTATTACCATTGTGTGTAATATGCTTAAATCTCTTGAGATGAATTATTAAGTATTTAGGATTTTTAAATATCTTACATTGCTTAATTGCTTGAACTTTTTTATCGCAACCATCACAGTGCCAGAGATTCTTTTCATCTAATTGTTCCACTTTTTGAAGAGTGTTTAAAATATCACTTAACTTAAAAATAAATTTATTACGAATATCATTTAAACATAATTTTGATATCATTTCATCATCATTAACTTTCTCTTTCAATTCTTCTTTTTTTTCATCAAACATTTTTTTATATTCATCCATTTTTTTAATAACATTATCTTCTAAGTCAGGAAAACTTAATGATAACATGTAATTATTTTCAAAGTCAAAGTTTACATGATTACATTCGGGACATCTTGTTAAATTACATGTGATAGATTGGAAAAAATCAGATATTTGAGAATATTTCTTTGCTAAATTTCTATAATATCTCATTGCAAAATAATCAAGTGCTTTATCTTTATTTTCATCAATTAGTTTTAACATTGCTGGATCCTTTGTTTCATTATTATAATATTTATCACAGAAATCAAAAAACTCTTTTAAATCATCTGGTAATGTAATATTAAGGTTAATTTCATTATGAATTTCTTCATGTAAATTATCAATCATAAATTGCATTGCTTCATGACTATCATGTTGTTCAAATCCCATGAATAGTTTTTGTTTTTCAACAAACTTCTTTCTCAAACTTGTAGGAGTTAGAGAATCCGCAGTTGTTTCCCACAATGATTTAATAATTCTATGAACTTGATAGAATAGTGAATCATCCAGTTCTCCTCTCAGTTTTCCAATAAATTCACCAGAAATAATAAATTTACGGAAATCATCCAAATTACTTAGGATTTGAATAACCGCATTTAAATAACAAGTATTTCCCATATTATTTAATCCAACGACTCCAAGCTTTGATTTTTCTTCTTTAACAATTAATTTTTCAGGTTCAGACGGATATTCTTTAGGAGATGAAGGAGGGGCTTCTGGTAATTCCATATTTAAAATTGGATTTTCATCAATTGATGTAATTGAAGGGTTTGAATCAGTCATAATATGAATAGTTATATAATTATCTATTTATATATTTAAAGATTTAATATATCAATTTTTTTAGGTTTTTATTTATAAAAACCTAAAAAAATTAGTGTGAGTAAAACGAGATAACAATTTTTTTTAGGTTTTTATCTTATAAAAACAAATAAAACACGTTTAATCTTATAAACACTTAATTTATGTTTGAATGTATCTAAATCATAGTTATATGGTAGTTTTAAAATTAACAATTTACAAAGTTTATTCTTCATAATATCATCACATAAATCCTCTAATTTCATATCTCCCAATTTGAATGCCAACTTTTCAGAATTTTTATAATCTAATCCTCCCCACGGTGGATCTAAATAAATAACATCTTGTTTTAAACTTTTATATACATTCAAATATGAATCATTGTAAAATGTTATGTTTGTACGATTAAAAATATTCATATTATACTTTAAATATTCAAATCTTGTCTTATCTAATTCTACAGAATTTACTGTATTAAATGCTTCCGAGAATGCGAGAGTATCACCACCAACACTCGCAGTTCCATCAGTAATAGATATATTTGCGCCAACTTTTTGTTTAATTAATTTGATTAATTGTTTTGTTAAATGTGGTTTACTTATAGAGTATTTACCAACTTCATCAATCTTTATTTTATCATTATTATTAGGGAAATATTCTGGTTCATAACCACCTTTTAATTGTTTTATATAATCATTTAATTTTTCCATATATTAAGATATATTTTATTATTCAATCTTAATTATTATAATAATAATTTTTCCTAATACTGTCATTGTTAAATTATAAAATTTTAATTCATTTAGATCATAATTAAATGGTAATTTTAAAACAAGTAACTTACATAATTTATTTTGAATAATAGTATCACATAATTCCTCTAATCTTGTTTCTCCTAATTTTATTTTAATTGTTTTTTTATGTTTATATTCGGGACCACCCCATGGAGGATCAAGATATATAACATCTTGTTTTAAATCTTTAAGAATATCTAAATAATTTTTATTATAAAAAGTTATATTTTTACATTCAAATATTCCCATATTATGTACTAAATAATTATATCTTTCTAGATCCATTTCAATAGCATTAACATTCTTAAATGTTTGAGAAAAAGTTAAAGTATCACCACCAATACATGCCATAGCATCTGTTATTGTAATATCTGTTGAATTGAACTGTTTAGAAATTAAGTTTGTGATAACTTTAGATTTATCTGGTAAACTAATAGAATATTTACCTACTGTGTCAATTAATATTTTATCATTATTTGATGGAAAAAAATTCATTGTATTTACTATAATTATATTTAATTTCTTATATAATATATGAATGAACTATTTATTAAAATATTTCAGATGTTAATTAAAGTTAACGAATATTTAAGTAAAACATCAAACGATGATAAATTTAAAAGAACAAATGAATTTAGAATTAGATCATTAAAATTGGGATTAAGAACAATTAAAAATTATCCTACTGAAATTACAAATATTTCTCAATTAGATAATATTCAAGGAATCGGTAAAGGAATTAAAGATCGTATTAAAGAAGTTCTTGATACAAAAAAATTACAAGAATTAGAAGAAATATGCAAAACGATAGACTGTGAAAATTTAAATAAAACTTCATTAAATGAAGACTTATTATCTATTGTTGGAGTAGGAGAATCATTAGTTAAAAAAGTTATAGCAGATTATAAAATAACATCTGTAAAAGATTTTATTGAATTAGTTAAAACAAATAAGTTAAAAGTTAGTAAAACTGTTGAATTAGGTATTAAATATTACAATAAATTAAAGTTTAATATTCCCAGACAAGAGATTACAAAAACATTAGATTTTTTAACTACAAAAATAAATCAAGTTGATGATTCAATTATAATACAAATTTGTGGATCATATAGACGTCAAAAATTAACGTCAAATGATGTTGATGTTTTAGTTACAACTCCATTTATCATTACAAATGATCTTAAAGAAGAAGAAAAATTAATGCAACAAATAATAAAAAAATTACATGATGAAAATTTTTTAATAGATGATATGACTCCAAGTGCAACAAATAAATATATGGGTTTTTGTAAATATAATAAATTTCCAGTTAGAAGAATTGATATACGTTTTATTCCGATTATTTCATGGTATCCTGCGTTATTATATTTTACTGGTTCAAAAGATTTCAATTTAATTATGCGCAACAACGCTAAAAAATTAGGATATAAATTAAATGAATATGGAATATATAAAGGTACTAAAGAAATCTATGTTGAATCAGAAAAAGAAATATTTGATTTATTAGGAATGAAATATTTAGAGCCTCAAGAAAGAAATTTTTGACAATCATTCTCATTAAATTGAGTATCAAGTGATGAAAATTTAACTTTCATAATATCTGCTTTTTGTCTTTTTAATGTTAATATTGCAAAGTAATTTCTTATTTCTGTTAAATGAATATGATATGTTTTTAAATCCAAACATGGATTTTTTAATTTATATCCATTATTATGAAATTCTAAAGATAATCTTACATCACAACAGGTTTCTCCCATATAATAATTACCAATATCTTTTGTAATTAAACCTTTCCATATCCATGTATCAAAACTTCCACAATCATCTTGAAATACGTTTGATCCATCTTCTTTTATATTATATCTGGTTAAAAATAAAGCTTGATTTAATTCCAATTTAATTTTATTAAAATTTTCACCAATTACGATATCACTATTAATTAATACATTTATAGTATCTTCAGATGAATATTTATTAGCATAATTAAAGAAATCCTTAAAAGTTAATCTTTTAGAATCATTAATAATAATTATATTATCATTTGTATATGGTAATGGTTGATTAGTTTCATTAATGATAATAATTTTATTAAATAATAAATTGTAGCAGTTTAATTTTAGACATAAATCAATTTCTTTACATCTATCAGGATGTTTATCATGATAATAATTTACTATTAAATTGATATTTTGTTTTTCAGTATAATTTGAAATTATATTTGTAAGAGTATCTTCAATTTTAGAATAATTAAAGTTGAAAGTTTGAAATTGTTGACGATTTATAAATTTATGTTTTAAATATGCTTCTTTGTTCATATTATAATATATAATATATTATAATAAATTAAACACAATCAAGATGTTTATTTGATTCATTGGATAATAAATAGAAATCACCTTCTGTATGGACAAAACACGTTATTGAACAGTTTAAATTATCATCTATAATAATATCATCTGATAAAATTTTTAAAATTGTTTTAATTAATAATTTAATTATTTTGTTATGAGTAACAATTACAATATTTTTTACTTTTAATGTAATAATTGTATCTAATACATGTTTTAATCTTTCTTTTATATCAATTTCATTTTCATATACATTATTAAATGAATTTTTTAAGACATATTCATTTTTTTCGATAGGACATACTATGTTATCTTTTTTTTCTTTAAATTTTAAAAATTTTTTTACATTTTCATCACTATCCTTAAGTGCTTCAAATTCTGATTTTGTTAATTTTTTATACTTATCATTTATTTTAACATCACTTAAATTTGGATCATATGATATATTATCTGTATAATTAACTTCTTTTGCAATTATTCCTGCTGTTTCTTTACATCTTTCTAATGGAGATGAAAGAATAAAATCAATTTTATGTTTTCTACTATTTAAATATTCACCTGTTTTTTTTGCCTGTTCTTTACCTTTTGAATTCAGTTGTGTATTATCTGGTTGTATAAGACTTTCATTATTAGTATCAGTTTCTCCATTTGAAACAATATAAATTCTAATCATTTATATATTATTAATTATAAATTTCATGGAGAAAATATATATTATTACATTTTTTAACTGCTTCATTATAATTATATTCTATTAATTCTTCATTGTTGGTATAATGATGACAATTTCCCATTTTTCTCATTGTTTCTGTTCGATTATATCTATCTATTTTCTTCTTTTTATAAAATGGTAAACCAACAAGTTCAAAATGTTTCAATATATAATATTTTTTACTAAAAACTATATTTCCAATTGGTTCAATTTTATGATTTCCTATACCATAATTTATTTCTTTAACATCTGGAATTTTAAAACATATATGTTTATCATATAAATCCCAATAATATCCAACTTTAATGGAATTTAAATTAATATCTTCTAATGTTTCTAGTTTACTATTACCAAACATATTATAACCTTTTGTATTTATAATAGTAGTTCCTTTTTGTTCTTCTTCAATTAATTCATCTTCTGTAATACATATCCATTCATCCATATCTGGCATTAATATCCATCCTTCTTTAACATTTTTCCAACAATTGTTTTTCATATTTTGAGTTATAAAATCATTTAATTCGTTCTTGGTATCCCAATCAATTATATTACATCCTAATGATTTTGCAATTTCTACAGATTTATCAGTACTATAATTATCATATATTGTTATGTTACAATCTGAGAACATCTTTCTATAATGATTTATTGTTAAGGGTAATAAAACTTGTTCATTGTGACAAGGTATAAATATGTTTACTTTAACCATTTTATATAAATATATATTACATAATATGTCAGAAACTGAAACGAATATTCAATGGTCTCAACAAATTGATCAAATGTTGGCATCATGGTGTGATAATGCGAAATGTTTTGAATATATGCATAATGAATCATATGATTATAATTCTACTCAATCAAGAAAAATGACAATGTTTATAACAATTTTAACAGCATTAACCGGTACAATGAATATTGGAATTGGAAACATTGCCATAAGTGGATTTCAATTATCGTGGGTATTTGGTGGATTAACTGTATTAACATCAATGGCGACAATGATTCAAGATAAATTAGGATATGCTCAAAATTCAGAAGCGCATAAAAGATTTTGTAATACATGGGGTCAAATTCGTAGACGTATTGAAAGTGAACTTATTTTGCCATATGGAAGTCGTAAAGATTGTTCTTCGTTTTTAAAATTAGTTCGATCAGATATTGATCAAGTAAGTAGTGATGGAAATACACGTATTTCACATATTGTAAAACAACAATGTTTTGAAAAATTTAAACAGATACCTAATTTTGATATTCCTGATATATGTGGACAAATGGAGCATACTAGAGTTTATGTTAATAATGAATTAGATCATCATGTAGTATCAAATGAAAATGATCTTCAGAAGCCTCTAGTAATAAATGAAGTTAAATAATTTTTTGATATTCATAAATGAATCTAAAAAAATTGAGACTCCATAAACTCCATCCTAATTTTTTTGATATTCATAAATGAATCTAAAAAAATTGAGACTCCATAAACTCCATCCTAATTTTTTTGATATTCATAAATGAATCTAAAAAAATTGAAATTTATTTATTCAATACAATACATAATAGACTATAAAACAAACGGGCTAAAATGGAGCAGCCACTAGTTCTTGTTATTGAAGTCGTTCCCTTTAACTTCGACGAAGATGAAATTCCCGACCGAGGGAATAACTTTGGTCGCCACGCCGACCTCGTCAATGACTTTGACGATCTATCAAGTATTATGGGCGATGATATTGAAGAGATTGACGATATTGATGAGAATGACGAGAGTGTGAACGATAACCAAAGTGTGAGCAGTTATTCATCTGTGGATGATCTCTTTTTTGGCGATCTCGATTTTGACGAGCAGAAGTAAGCTGTCTAAAAAGTGTCTGAAAAAACTGAAATTTTATTGATATATATCTATATATCAATAAGTTATTCAAAATGACTAAATATATGACTGGCTGTGGCACTGCGCTGTACGCATCTAAAGAGAAAGCAAGTAAGCTTGCTAAGTCTTTTTCAACTGGTGAAAATGATAACTACAAATATAGTGTTGTTGCTAAAGATAACGCATATATTGTTTGTTGGAAGATTCCAATGAAAATTTATTTGAAAGAAGTTGAGCCAATTTATAATGAAATGGAAAATTTGTTAACTGACATTATTACTGAACAAAAAAACAATAATAATAATGAAAATTAATTTATAAATTAACCGCTGCACATTAAGCAGACACCTTCTTCTTCATTGCAGACAACAGTTTTCTTTTTCTTTTCATCTTCTTGTTTACGTTTTTCTGCCTTTTCTTTATTTGCATCAATTGCAAATTTGATTGCACTTGTTGCAGGCTTTGTGCGTAAATAATACATGCCAGTTTTCAATCCAGACTTCCAACCATATTGTAAAGCAGAAGATAATTTCTTAAAGTCAGGATCAGGGAAGAATAAATTCATTGATTGAGCTTGATCAACAAATGCTCCACGAGCAACGGCATGATCAATAATAGACTTTTGTTTAATCTCCCATACAGTCTTATAAATTTCTTTTATGTTTTCTGGAATACCATCAATTTCTTGAATAGATCCATTACCAATAATAATTTTTTCTCTCATATCATTATCCCACATATTCAAGTTAATTAATTCTTGGATTAAATGTTTATTAATCATTATAAATTCGCCTGCTTGAGTGCTACGAGTATAAATGTTTGAAGTGTAAGGTTCAAAGCATTCGTTGTTGCCAAGGATTTGAGAAGTTGATGCTGTTGGCATTAATGCAGTCAATAATGAATTTCTCATACCATTCTTAACTTTTTCTCTCAATGATGCCCAATCAAGGGTTGTTGTTGAAGTAGAATAATCAAATTGTAAAATTCCCTTTTGGAAATCACTTCCTTCAAATTTAGGATATGATCCTTCAATTGCAGCAAGTTCTGCAGATGCTTCGAGACATCCATAATATATTGTCTCCATTATTTTTGCATCAATATCAACTGCTTGTTGAGAGTCAAAAGGAAGTTTCATTTGACAAAAGAGGTCAGCAAGTCCTTGGATACCAACACCGATTGGACGGTGAGATAAGTTTGTTGCTTCTGATTCTTTTGTAGGATAGGCATTTACATCAATTACTCTATTTAAATTAATAGTTGCTAATTTTGCTACATCCTTTAATTTATCAAAATCATATGCACCATCGATGTAAAATTTATTTACTCCGATTGATGCAAGATTACATACTGAGTGAGTGTTGATGTCAGATACCTCATTAATTTCATTACATAAGTTTGAACTCTTAATAATACCAATATTCTTTTGATTATTTCTTTCATTTATTCTATCTTTGTATGAAATGTATGGAACACCAGTTTCAATTTGAGATACTAAAGTTCTTTCCCAGATATCAATCGCCTTAACTTTTTCTCTGTACTTGCCTTCTGATACATATTTATTATAGAGATCTTCAAACTCTTTGCCATATGTTTCATTTAAGTTAGGGCATTCATCTGGACTCATTAAATACCAATCATCATTTTCTTGAACTGCTTTCATGAATAGATCTGGTACCCAGAGTGCTAAGAATAAATCTCTGCATCTTTCAGATTCTGCTCCAGTTTGTTTCTTTAATTCTAAGAAATCTTTTACATCCGCATGCCATGGTTCAAGATAGATTGCGAAAGAACCAGCTCTCTTACCGCCTTGGGTAACATGTTTAGAAGTTTCATTTAATACTCTCAATAATCTAACAATTCCATTGCTTCTTCCATTACTACCTTTGATGATAGAGTTTTTCGCACGAATATTTGATACATGTACACCAATTCCACCTGCGCCTTTACTTATCATGGCACAATCTGAAACATTTTTATACATTCCTTCAATGCTGTCATCAGTTCCTAAAAGGAAACAACTTGCATATTGACCATTGATTACTCCAGCATTAAAAAGAGTTGGAGTTGCGTGAGTGAAATATCCAGCAGAAATGTAATTGTAAGTTTTTTCAATTAAATCTTTAGAATCTTTTTGAAAATGTATTGAGACTGCTACACGAAGGAATAAATCTTGAGGAGTTTCAACTGGTTTATCATTAAATTTCATTAAATATGATTTTTCAAGTGTTTTATAACCGAAAAATTCAAATGTATAATTATTTGTATAGTTAATGAGACCATTTAAGTAATCAGCATTTACATTCATATAAGCTAACATTTCAGGAACTAAATAATTGCGTCCATAAAGTGTATTATAGTTTTGTTGGATATAGTTCATTCTTCCGACGAAATTATTATTAGAACCTAATAGAATAGCAATATTTTTTTCTGCACTACTCACAGCAATTCTCCCACCTAATTTATTATACTCAAAGTCAGTTGAGGCGAGAGTTGCACAAATATTGGCACTAACAGTATCAAGTTCAGATGTTGAAATACCATCATAGATGTTATTAATTGTTTTTAGTGCAATCGCATGAACTTTAACTCGTTCTAAATCATGAGCTAATTGCTGAATTCTTGTAGTAATCTTATCAAATGATATGATCTCACGGGTGCCATCTCTTTTAAGAACAAACATACTTACTTTATTATCCATTGTAATATAATAAACTAAATAATTTTTTTATCAATTTTTTATGAATATTAATATAGCTAAAAATAAAGAATTTACTATTTTTGACACCATATAGAAAAAATCAATTATTTCTATGAAAAAATAAAATAAATTCATTTAATATTTATCTTGTCTTGCTTCTAATTTGTTTGTATAATGGGGTAATAAATAATGTTCGATATATGATTCTTTTGTTAATATCATTACTTTTTCGTTTCTTAGTGATTCACCATTCATTGTAAAACCAAATTTTTTATAACATCCTTTTGCTGGTTCATTATCTTCTGAAACATGTAATTTTATAAAAGAATCATTATTTGATTCAGTCGGTGTAAATTTTAATTTTTCTTTATCCCACCATAAATTGATTAATTTATGGATAATTTTTGTACATCCTCCTTTTATTTCAGAACGAACAAGTTTAATATAAAAACAATCTGACCAAATTTCTCCTACGCTAAATGCTACTATAATATTATTAAGTATTGCAACAGAAAAGATATAATATGTATTAAAAATATCTTCTGATGTCATTAAAATAGGTTTATCTGAATAATATTTACCATCAATGTTTTTAAGTGTTGATTTATATTTTTCAATTAAATTAGGTAATCTAATTCTTATTTTTCCAAATTGTTTTATCATTTCTGGAATCCATTTATTATAAATACTTTCGAAACTTAATTTTAAACTTTGATTATTATTTATGAAATCTCTATCTTCTTTTTTATTAGAATGGATAATTTTTACTTCCATATAGATTAATTTATAATTTATTTCTATGAAAAAATAAAATAAATTTATATAATATATGTTAAGTAATTCAATAAAGGGTTTATTAGTTGGTTTATTATTAGCAATGAATGATGTATTAAGTTTTGGTATAATACAGTCTGTATATTTACAACAATTAAAAAGTATAAGTTGGTTAATCATTCCAACTATTCTTTATGCTCTTCAAGTTTGGTTATTCTATTATGGATTAAGACAAACATCAATGAGTGTTTTAAATATATCATGGAATTTAATTTCAAATGTATTAGTAACAATTTTAGGAATTTATTATTTTGGTGAAAAAATAAATGACTTAAAATCAATCGCATTATTATTTGCATTTGCAAGTATTAGTTTATTTGCGTTAGATGAATTAAAATCTTTAGGAGTATAGGCTTCGCCACGCAGCATTTTCATCATTCTTATCTTTTAGTTCTTTGTTAATTTTAAATAGTTTAAATGCTTTTTCAACATCTTTTATATTAATTTTTTTCTTATTTTCTGGTTCAAATAAAACTCTTTTTCCATGTTCTATTTTAGCCATAAAAAATAAAGTTTCAATATCACCTCCCATATTTTTAAAAGAATCATAATTATCTTTAAAGAATTTTTCAGGAACATCATCAACTGACCAACCAAATTCACAAACCATGTTTTTAAATATCAAACATAATTCTTCAGCAGTATATTTTTCAATTGTATATACAAATGGAAAACGTCTACGTAAACCATCATTATATGCAAAAAAACATGTATCTAAAGATTCTTTATAACCGGCAATAATACACAAAAAATTACATTTTTGTTCACTTAAATTTTGATTTAATGTATCAATTACCTCTTTTGAAAATGAATCACGTCCTTCGGGATTTCCTAAACTATATGCTTCATCAATAAATAGTACACCACCTTGACAACTATCAATTACTTTTTGGCATTTAATCGCTGATTGCCCTAAATATCCAGCGATAAGATCTGAACGTTTAACAATTTTAAATTTAAATGGCTCATTTGATATATTACTTTTTTCTCTTGCTCTTGTACAATCAGGACATTCACATTCTTTATCATCATCACATTCGTCACAATCATCGTCATCATCTAAATCTATGACTTTTCTATTCATATATTTATCTAATTCAATGTTAAGTAATTTATCTAATGCTTTTAAATTCCTAACATTCATTTTTATATTTTGTACTTCCGGTTTAGGTTTCTGTTCAGGTTTAATAATATCTAGATAATAATATAATTCACCAATAATTTTTCCCAATGTTGTTTTACCAACACCAGGTGGTCCTTGAATAACAGTATGTAACATATCTTTATTTTCAGGATCAAATTCATTTAAGAAAAATATAATTTGTCCAACAAGTGAATCTTTAACTGTTTTCATACCAATTACATTTTTTAATTTTTCTAAAGATGGTAAAATTTTATGTACTTTTTTTAAATTAATATTATACTCTTTTGATGGATCATATAATTTACCAAGTGCAATTAAGTCATCCAATGTTTCAACTTTTTGATTTAATATAATTTTTTGTATTGGTATTTTAAGTTTAATTGTTGTTTTTTTAGCCTCTGCATCATTATTTGTCTTAGGTATTTTCTTAGGAATATCTAAATCATCATCAGTATCAATATCGTTATTTTTACTAATATCTTTATTATTTCTTTTAGTCATTATATATATTTAATTTTATATTTCTATATATTATAATATAATGGATAATCCTACAAATTTTGAAAAATTATTAAATAACGTAAAAACTGATTCTCAATTAGATGTAATTGTTGGAGATGTGTTAAAGATGTCATTTCAATATGTTTTAATTTTAAGTATTGTTCTTATCTTATTATATGTTTTTTATATTACATATTTTAGTAAATCTATTGCTCAAGATTAGATTCTTCATCTGAGTCAGTTTCTTCATCTGATTCTTTCGCAAATTTTTGTAATATATATTCTCTTAGGCATTCTTCAACAATAATAATTATTTCATCTATATTTCCTTCATATATTTGAATATCATTTGTGATTAAATTCATTATAATTGTTAATTTTTCAATATGATTATTCGTGTCGTCTTGTTTGTCGGTTTTATTACACCATTCAATCGAGTCAGAACATACATTTGTAAATAAACTGTAAATGTTTTTTAAAGATATTAGTTGAGTTTCAGTAAGCATTTATAAATTATTTATATAATAATTTATATTAACTTTTTTATATATATGTAAAATATGAGTGAAGAAAATATAAGTCGTCCAAAGTATCCAATAATAAAATATCCATCAATATCAGATAATGATTTCAGACAAAAGATAAAAAAGATATTTAAACAATATAGAACTAGAAATACTAAGAAGACAATGAAAGATATTTGTTTTCCTACCAAATTTACATATCAATTACCTCAATTATTTGTTTCTCAGTTTATAAATCAAAATACACCATATAAGAGTTTACTAGTTTATCACAAAATTGGTGCCGGAAAAACATGTGCAGGTATAAAAATATGTGAAGAATGGAAAGAAAAAAAGAATATAATTGTTGTTGTTCCAGCAGCATTACTTGGTAATTTTTATAAAGAATTACGTAGTGAATGTACCGGAGAAGATTATATAACAAATAAGGAGAGAAAACTTTTATCAACTTTGAAGTCAGAATCACATGAATATAAACAAATTATATCAAATATAAATAAAAAGATAGAAAAATACTATACTATTTTATCATATCATAAATTTGTTAGTTTAGCACAAGAAAGAAAAATAAATTTAAAAAATAGTCTTCTTTTAATTGATGAAGTTCAAAATATAGTTTCAGAAGGTGGTACATTTTATACAACATTTATGAAGTTAATAAATAACGCACCACCAGATTTAAGAACAGTTATTTTATCAGCAACACCAATATTTGATAGACCAAATGAATTAGGATTAACAATAAATTTATTAAGACCTAGAACTGAATTTCCAGTAGGAACAGATTTTAATGAAGAATTTGTAAAAACTAAGAAAACATCTGATGGAATTTCATATGAATTAAAGAATGTAAATAAATTAAAGAATATGTTAAATGGATATGTTTCATATTACAGAGGAGCACCAGATCATGTATTTCCTAAGAAGCATTTAAAATTTGTAAATTGCAAGATGAGTAAATTTCAATATGATGCATATAAAACAGTTATGGAGCAAGAAGGATATGGTAGATTTACAAATAGTGATGTTTTAAATTTACCAAATAATTTCTTAATTGGTCCTCGTATTATTTCAAATGTTGCATTTCCAAATAAAGGTATAGAAGAAGATGGGTTTGATAGTTTTAAAGGAAAGGCATTAGATTATGAATCATTAAAAACATATTCAGTTAAATTTTATAAAATAATGAAAAAAATTAAATCATGTAAAGGAACAGTTTTTGTTTATTCAAATTTTAAAGAATTTGGAGGATTAAAATCATTTATTAAAGTTCTTGAATATCATAAATATAAAGATTTTGCAGATCATGGTGTTGGAAAATATAGATTTGCTGTATGGAGTGGTGATGAAACTCATGAAAAGAAAGAATTATTAAAAGATTATTTTAATAAAAAAGAAAATCAAGATGGTCATATGATTAAAGTGTTATTGGGATCACCATCTATTAAAGAAGGTGTATCATTATTACGTGTAAAACAAGTTCATATTTTAGAGCCATATTGGAATATGTCAAGATTAGAACAAGTTATTGGAAGAGCAGTTAGATTTTGTTCTCACAAAGATGTTCCATTGGCAGAAAGAAATGTTGAAGTATATATTTACATTGCTACTGGATCATCAGAAGATGATGATAGTGTAGATTCTCATATTATGAAAATGGCATTTAAGAAGAAGGAATTAACAGATCAATTTGAAAATGTAATAAAAGAAATGGCGGTTGATAGATATTTGTTTCAGAATTAAAATTTATTTTTATAACATATGGAAAAAACAAAACAAGAAAGAAAAGAAGAAATTAATAATATAGTTAGATTATTAATTAAGAATAATTATCATATTGGGGTAGATGGAATGCCCCAATTCTTTGAAATTTCAAAAGATTTTATAAATAATGGAGTAGAATGGAAAGGTGAGATAGAAATGGTTGCGACAAGACATAAATTGGTAGGATTTTTATCAAATCAAAAAAATATTAAATGTAGTTTAATGTTACAGTATGATCCGAACGTATAAATTAATTTATCTCAATGACTTTAAATATTCTTTCAATGTCATTTTCTTAATAGTATTTTTAAACTGGAATGGTTCATCATATGGTAATTCCATATTATGTTCCCTATAGATATTTTCGAATCTTCTATTATATTCTTTCTTATCTTCTTCTTCCCAAATTGATTTAGGTAATTTATCAATTTGAGTATTTAGTGATTTAATTTCTTGTTTTATAGTTTTGATTTGCTTTTCTAAACTTATAATAGTAAATTCAATTTCTTTACTAAGATTAATAGAACTAATTGATAAATACATGATATGTTGATCTTCAAGTTCATTTAATAAACGGATCTTATAATCACGTTCAAGTGTTAGTTCTAAATCTGTAGACACAACATTATGAACAGGTCTATTTTCTTCCAAATCACGTAACTTCTTTCTGAATGAATATGTTGTTATTTCAAAAGGTTGCCCTTCATCATCGTATTCAATCCAAATATCACGACTTAATGATAGCGTATTTCTACGTTTGAAAACTTTTAATTCTTCTTCTGCACGTTCAATTTCTTTATGAATGTGCTTACGTTTTTCGATTAATAGTTCATTGTTGCGGTTAATATTTTTAATCTTTAATACTTCAGTCATATGATGTTTAAAATCATCATTTAACTCTTTGAGTTTTTTCTGTGTAATTTCATAAGGTGATGGTAAAGAATTAACGGTATCAAGATCTTCTTGAGCAAGTCTTACATTTTCTTCAAGAGTATTCATCTTTATGGATAGTTTTTCTTTTCTCGAGATTTTTTCCTTACGTTCTTCAATCTTTTGTTGGTAAAGATCTTTTTCTTTTCTTGATGCGCCAACTTCTAGTTTATCAATCCATTCAATTTCTATTTCTGAATGTTCTTTTTTAATAGCTTCAAGGATACTTGTGGCGTCTTGGACTTTCTTATGAAATTTAGCATTACGTAAATCTTTATCTTCTTGAGTCTCAGGCTTTAACAACTTAAATTTTGTTTCAAGTTTCTTTATTATCGCAAGTTTCTTATCATTTTCATGTTGAATTTTTTCTAATTCTTCTTTGATTTGACTAGAGTATTCTTGATTTTCACTAATTAATTTATCAGCACTTTCTTTTGATTTTATCAATTCATCAAGCTTTACATTTATTTCTTCTAATCTTTGTGAATTTTTATCAATTTCTATTTTCAAAGGTTTCGGATAATTCGAAAGTGAAAATGGTAGCTTGTATTCCATTTTGTTTTATAGATTGTATATATTTATATGCTTTTATGTATAAATGAATAAAATTCAATTTTTTATCAAAGATAAAAAAATTAGGATGGGGTTTATGGAGTCTCAATTTTTTATGAAAGATAAAAAATTAGGATGGAGTCTCAATTTTTTAAACAAAGAATTAATAAATTAATTTTTTGTTTTTGAGATCATCTCTTTTGTTACGGTCTGTAAAAGATAGTCCAATCGGCGTTCGGATTGACGCTGATCTTGGGTTGAACGCCGCCTCCGCCTCCGCCTCCGCCTCCGCCTCCTCCGCCTCCTCCGCCTCCGCCGCGGGTAGCGTTGAGAAGAATCTGGCGCCTCTTTGCCCACGCCACTGCCATGTCGGGGTGAGGTGCCCACTCGGTTGAGCGGTTGAGAGGAATAGACGGATCCCTCGTCCACTCCAGAGCCTTCGTCTCGACGTAGGCGTCGATCTGGTCTTTCGTGGGCGGTCCGCTTCCAGGCACGTATGCCGCGGGCATGGGCGCGGGCATGGGCGCGGGCATGGGCGCGGGCATCTGCAGTGAAGCCGCAATCGCGCGCGCGATGTCTGCGTCTTCGTCTTCCACTGCTTGGTGGTTTACGAGTCCGACGCGCATTGGCTGCACGACGGGCACGGGGTGGCGCAGGAGTACGCCGTTGTGAACCACCATGGGTCCTCCGCCGACAACTGGGGGCACGTGGCGGTGCATGAGTACGCCGTTGTGAACCACCATGGGTCCACCGCCTCCGCCGACAACCACGTGCACGGCAGGCACGTGCACGGCATGCATGGGGAGTCCGCGGTTCTGCGCGGCACGCTGGCGTGCCAAGGCGGCTGCGAGCATCGGGTTCTGGTTCGGGTGATCCATGATGTCCGAAGAGACGAGTTATTATTCTACTTTAATGAATCTAACATATAAAAAAAAATTCAATTTTTTTAGATTTCAATTTATTGAAAGATAAAGAAATTCGGATGGAGTTTATGGAGTCTCAATTTTTTTAGATTTCAATTTATTGAAAGATAAAGAAATTCGGATGGAGTTTATGGAGTTCATGGAGTTCATGGAGTCTCAATTTTTTTAAACAAAGAATTAATAAATTAATTTTTTGTTTTTGAAGAATCTCATTGGTTCGTGATGAACCTTACTCCGCCGCGCCTCCGCCCGAGTTCTTCTTGTGCTCGTAGAGAAACATCGCGCAGAGCGCCTTGGCGTCTGTCGAGTGGATGGGGTTCTCGTAGGGCTTGATCTCAAGGATGATCACTTCGCCCTCCTTGATGTTGCCCGTGCACTTGCCCTGGAAGGAGGCAAGCTCCACGGGAGACACATCCTTCTCGTAGTAGAAGAGGAAAATCCTCTCGTCGCAGCCGCCTGGACTGGGGTACATTTTGCCGAGGTGGATTAGCTTGTCGCCCGTGATCTTGATGCCGGTCTCCTCGTAGAGCTCCTTAGCCGCGACGCCGACGAAGTTGTTCTCGTCATCCATCATGCCGGCGGGGATCTCCACGCAGCAAGAGCTGCCAATCGCAAAGCGTGGCTGCTTGGTCCAGACAACCCAGCGCTTGCCCTCGCACGTCAGGATGACGAGGATGGCGACGGAATTGCCGCGGATGAAGACGATGCCAGGGATGGGCGTGCCGTTGAAGGTCGCGTCGGCCTTGAGCTTGATGAAGCCGACGTTCGAGCCGAACATGTCGACCGACTGGATCACGATGAGCGTAACCGTGATCTTCGGGTCGATCGACTGAAGCCACTTCTTGAACTTGAGGCTCGACAGGCACTTGACGATGATGTCGCGCGTGATGAGCGGCGTCTCGCCGACGATTGGCACGCTGTTACCGTTAATGAAGACGGTGATGGGGTCGCGCTCGGGGAAGGGAATTGGGCTCTCGAGAGAGCTGCCGCCACCAGCCATTGCGCTAGAAGCCATCTTGCGAAGAGTAGGCAAGGAAGAAGGAGAATATAAGATTTATTAGACTTCATATATAAAATAAATTTCAATTTTTTATATTAAACTACAGAAATATATAAAAGATTTTATATATTTTTGATGTTTCACACGCTCTCCGTGCCTTAGTTTGTTGACCGAGTTAACTCTCGGTGTTATCTATCTTTATCACCTGTGCTTCGTGAAGCGCCGCTCCTCGGGGTCAGGGTTAAACACGCAGTTAAGCAAGGAGCCGATGAGCAAGCACATGAGGCCGGGCACAAACATCTTGACTTGATCGAGTATCTACTTGCGCGAGAACACGAAGGGTTGGTTTGTCGAAGAGAGTTCGGCAGAATAAATTATCTAAAGAGACTCATATATAAAATAAATTTCAATTTTTATATTAAACTACAGAAATATATAAAAGATTTTATATATTTTTGATGTTTCGCACGCTCTCCGTGCCTTAGTTTGTTGACCGAGTTAACTCTCGGTGTGATCTATCTTTATCACCAGTGCTTCGGTTTGTAGGGACTGTTTTCGCGAGTCAGGCAGCTAAGCAAGATGGGGCCGAGCAAGCACATGAAGGCGAGCACAACAAACATCTTTGTCTTGATCGAGTATCTACTTGCGCGAGAACACGAAGGTTGGTTTGTCGAAGAGAGTTTGGCAGAATAAATTATCTAAAGAGACTCATATATAAAATAAATTTCAATTTTTTAAGTGATTAAGTCCTCAAAGGTTATATCAGTCATTAATGACATATATACTATATATGGTGTATAAAAGTATGTTTTAAACTTTTTTTTATACTCTTTTTCGATATGATCCAAGTATTCTTGCTTTTCATAAGATGTTGATAATCCTTGACATCTTTCAACCATTTCTGCTTTCCAAGCATCAACATCTTTTACAACAATTCCCATAAATTTTGTTAAGAATTCATAGAATTTAATTTTAGATTCTTCCATATGATCAAGGACATATACAGGATTTTTAATATCTGTCATATCTGGAGAACTACCCATTGCTTCAACATATGCTTTTTTCATTAAATATGAGACACGAGTATCAGTATCCAATTGCTTCTTTTCATCGTCTACATTTTTCTTTATTTTTTCGAGATTCTTTTTAGTTAATTGATATCTTTGAGAATTCTTTTCTTGAATCTTTTGTTTTAATTTATTACGTAATATTTGCTTTGTATCCATATATAAAGTTATAATATCTTTTTATATATATTTTTTAGGAGATTTTTTATATAAATTATAATATGTTTCTAGATACTTTAAAAATAACATATATCAAGAATGTAATAAAAAGTATATTTTCAAATTTAAATACATCTGAATTCATAATATTAAGTAATAACTGTTATAGTTTAATTGATTATATACATACAAAATTTCTTATTAAACCATCAGATAATGAAAAATTTTTTGAACAATTAAAAAGAAATAATAATCGAGAAATTATAGCGATTATGAATTTATTATTACCATATATTGATGATACAAATGATTATGAAAAATATAAAAAAATAAATTCTTTAGAAGATATTACAATAAAGAAAAATGGAAAAGGAGAATATGATATTACAAATTTTCAATATAGTCGTGGTTGTGAGATTAATGAAAAATTTGAAGAATATAAATTTAGTCGAGTTGATATTCGTATGAATTATCAGTTATTAAGTGATACAATAAAAGAAATTTCTTATAAAATGTATGTAAATTGGGTAAATGTTATTCCTGTATTATTAGAAAAATATCACGAATGTCAATTATATAAAAATTCTGTTGAATTTTATATAAGAAATAACGTACAATTTGAAAATACATCATTACAAATAGATGATATTCACGATGTATTCGTAAATGATTTATATTATTCAATAATTGATATTAAATGGTTATTATTTGAAAAATATGAAAATAATAATGTTATAATGTATTTAGATATCATACATGATATATATAATATATATGATATAATAGATGATTCTCAAAATACTAAATGGTTATTATTAGATATAAATAAAAAAAATATTTTTATCGAAAATATGAATAATTTATATAAAAGTGCTAATGCTAATATAGGTTATAAAAAATATTCTCCAGAATTAACTAGGAATTTTATGTATTATTTTTTATTATTTTTTGATATGAATTATAAATTTAAAAATGATATAACTGGTTATCAAAAAATAATTAACGAAGATGATGAAAATATTCATGGTTATGAAGACGATGATGCGCAAATAAGAACTCAAAATATAGTAAAATTATTTGAAAATTATGATAGAATTGACAAATATTATTTATATGATTTTTTAAGATCAAATTTATTAAAATTAAAAAAAACATGGTATGGATTTAAAATATTTAAAAATAATAAAAAAATAAATAAATTACATGAATATACACAATCTCCAACACCAGATTTCACTAAATTGGAACATCGGTATAATTCAAGAATTAATTTAAATAGAGTAGTTGCGGGTATTGTAGTTAATATTTCTTATAAAAATATATATAATTATGCGAAATCATTACTTTTTATAATATTTAACATAAATGGAGTAAACCCAAATAATCTTTTAATGATTACATTAAATTATAAATCAAAATCAAATCCTTATAATAATCATCAGTTGCAAAGAAATATATATGCTTATTTAACTAACGCAATGCGTATCCGCTTTGATATTCGTAGAAATTTAATAAAGAAATATGGAAATTTAATAAATCCTAGAAATATAAATAGATCTATTTATGATTGGATATGTAACATTAACATTAATAACAGTATATATAATATATTAGAAATTACCTTTGAGTGTCTTGCTAAAAGAGGATTATTAACTGAATATGTTATTCGTGATGAAAAATTTGAAAAATCGAAAATGAATAATGAATATAATAAAAGTGAATTTTTTAAACATATTGAGAAATATAAAAATGCTTATTATTATTTAACAGATGATACATATGATAATTTACCTAAAATATATAATAGAAAAAAATTAAAAGAAGAAACATATTTTGAAAGATTAAAAGAACAAAAATGGTATAATTTTTATGCGATGGATTGGGTAAGTCAAATTAATTTTTATCATCATTACATTAATAATCGTATTGTTATGTTAACAGGTGGTACGGGTGTTGGTAAATCAACACAAGTACCAAAATTATTATTATATGGATTAAAAGCAATTGATAAAATATTTGATGGTAAAATTATATGTACTCAACCACGTATATCTCCAACAATTGATAATACAAAGAATATTGCGAGAGAATTAGGAGTAGATATTGAAAATTATAATCCAATTTATAAAAAATTTGTTAAAACAACAATGGGAATTATTCAATATAAATATGAAGGTGATGACCATATTGATGATGATCAAGAATATTATTTAAGAATTGTTACAGATGGAACTTTATTAGTAGAATTAAAGGAATCATTATTATTAAAAGTTCCGGTTAATCAAAAGAAATCAAAATTTGATATTACAAGTAATAAGATATATGGATTAAAAAATATTTATAATATTGTAATAATTGATGAATCACATGAACATAATGCAAATATGGATTTAATTTTATCAATTATGAGAGGAACCATTTTTTTAAATAATCAAATAAGTTTATATATTGTATCAGCAACAATGGAATCAGATGATCCAATATATAGAAAATATTTTAGATATATCAATGATAATTTAAAATATCCATTAAAAATTGATCATCTTGAAGATAGAATTATAATTGATAGACGTGTACATATTTCACCACCGGGAGAAGGAACACAATATAATATTAAAGAAATTTATAATGATATTGATTTAGAAGAGGATAAAGCATATGAAAAAGCAAAGGAATATGCAGTTCAAATATGTAATACAAATAGTCCAATAAATAATGATATATTATTATTTTGTACAACTAAAACTCAGATTATAAAATTAACAAATGATTTAAATATTGTACTGCCATCAGATACAATTGCAATTCCATTTTATCGTGATTTACCTCAAACATCTAAAGATATAATAACATCTAATTTAGATGAAATTAAAAATAATTTTTATTTTGATAGAAAATATATTAATGATGTATTAACAGAAAAGATTAAAAAAGAAGATTTACCAATTGGAAATAAATATAGTAGAATTTTAATTATTAGTACAAATATTGCAGAAGCATCTATTACTATAAATTCATTAAAATTTGTAATTGATACAGGATTTAATAATGATGTTTCATATAACTATGAAACATATACAAGTAATAATAAAATAATTCCAATTAGTGAAGCATCTAGGAAACAAAGAAAAGGTAGAGTTGGAAGAGTTGCTGATGGAACGGTATATTATACATATAAGAAACATAGTAGAGAAAATATTAAACCTCAATATGGAATATGTAAAACAAATTTTTGTGATAATTTTTTATTATTTTTAGAAGAGGATTCTTTACAAAATAAAATTTATAATTATATACCATATCCATATTCTTCTGATAAACGTGATATTCCGTTAAAAGTTCAATATACTACATTAGTTGGTAATTTAGATATAGAAAGACAAATAAATAATTCAACAAATGATAATAATATTAAAACAATATATAAATTAAATCTTTTTTATGCAAAATTCTTAATACACCAATATTTTATATATGAGTTTTCAGAGAATGATGATGATAATAATTATAATAATGATATATTTTATTCTGATAGAATGTATAATTATAATTTAATTACACCAGAAATATATAATAATATAATTCCATTTGTTAAATATGGTATATCATCTCAAGGCTTATTAGATAAAAATTTAGGATTTTATTTAATTCATCCATTTGAAAATGAAATTATATTATTAAGAAATAAAAAAACAAATTTACTTGATAATGAAAAGATATCTGTATCAACCAATATAACTAAAAAATATACCAAATCTTTATTAAATCCTTTATTCTATAATATGTATTTATATCGACCAAGAACAGAAATAATTAGTAAAGTTAAAGTAATTGATTATTTAAATCAAATTAAATCAAAGACAGATAAATTAATAGAAATGAATTTGATTTATCCCCTAATTGTATCAATAAAATTTAATTTATTTGATAATGTTTTATTTATTATTTATTTTCTTAAAAAAACAAATTATGATATATTATCAGTTGTTGAAAATTTAGAAGTATTTTTAAAAATTTTTAAGAGTCCAGAATCGGATTTATTAGTTATTAATAAAATTTTTGATTTATTTAAGACATCATTTGGTCATTTATTATTTGAAAAAAATTTTGATATTATTAAAGAAAAACAAAAAGGTATTTTCAAACAAAATTTTAATAATTTTAAGGATAAAAATTATAATAAGTTAAAATTTTATGATTATAATAAATTAATAAAGATGTTATTAAAAAATGATGATGAAGATACATTTATAGAGGGACTTTTAAAAAGTGTAAAAATTGAAGAAACACCATCGTATATAGAGATCGAAATAAAAAATTGGTGTAAGACATATGGTATAAATTATTTAGTATTTTCTGAAATATTAAAAGTATATATTGAAAGGTATTATCTTTATAAAAGTATATTTAACGATGATGTAAAAAATGAAAAATATGTTGAATACATCAAAAAAAGTACAATTGAAAATGAATTAAGTATTGAAAGAAATATAATTAAATCATTTATATATGGAAATAAAGAGAAATTATTTGTTTATGAAAATAATGTATATAAAAGATTTGATGAATTTTTGAATAATGAATATATTTATAATAAAAATAATTTTAATAAAAAATGGATATCTAATGTAACTCCAAATAGATTTATGTTAGTATTAAATTTAGAAAATGATAGAAAACCAACAAACATTAAAAATGATATATTAAATAATGATGAAGAAACTGAAAATAAAAAAATTATTATTAATATATTATCATCAATTGATAGTAAATTATATGCAAAAATAAATTATATTAATGATAATCCTTCAACTATTAATTTTGGTAAATTAGATGATATTAATCATAATTTTATCTGTAATAATCCAATAAGTATTGAAAATAATAAACATCCAGATGATCCTAAGTTAAATGAATATATTAATATTCTCAAAAAATCTATGAAAGATTATATTGATAAGAATTGTTAAAAAATTGATAAAAATTGATAAATATACATCTTAATAAGATATAATAATATATTATAAAAGATGTTCCCTTCAATCATCATTGAAACCAATAAGAACTATGAACAGACGACGCTTTTTCCATGGATGAAAAAAGAAGAATCTATAATAATTAAATTAGATGCAATTCCAATTAAATATATGAATAAAAATTATATCATATCATATTCATTCCCATATATGTATAGTAAAATTTCTTTGAGTTCCTCAAATATTTTACATAAAATAGATTTAATTCACCTATCTGCTGAATTAAATTTATCATTGTTTTCTTGTGAAACGTATAATGAACATTTTTATTCAGTATCAGATTTAAAATATAAAATACCAAAAGATAAGTTTGATGATTTTTATTTTAACAATGAATCTCATATAATAAATGTGACACATATTGATTATTATTTTACGAATTTATGTAGTGACAAATTACCCCCATTTGCATATTTAAAATGTGAATCGAATACACCACAGATTGGATCAATTCTAATAAAATCAGAATCAATATATGGAATTAAACATGAATGTGATAATTTAGTAATAAGTTCTCTATCTATTAAGAAATTATTAGAGGGAATTGATAAAAAGTTTCAGTTTTCTAATTTATTATGTGATTATACATTAATAGAAGAAACTCCAGGTGTCACAATTATAAAATCATATGAAAATGATATAAATGAAGGAGATATTATTACAGAAATTGATAATATTCCAATTATTTTAGGAAATATAATGTATAATAAAATTGATGAAGCTGTACCAATTGAGGTATATTTGAATTATGAATGGAATCCAAATACATCAATCTATTTATCATTTAATAATAAACCGGCAATTAAATTAGAATTTAGAGATATAAAATCACGTATGAATATTCAAATTTTACATGAAGGATCCTCTGATATAATGAAAATATCATATCAATTACTAAATTATTTCTATAAAAATAATATAATACTTCGAAATGAAAATTTAGATGAATATTTAATGAATCCATACAAAATAATTTCTTTGATGATTGAAGTAAATGAAGAACTAATTATTCAAAAATATGAAGAACCGATTGAAATTACAAATTTTAAAATTATTTTATAAATATATATATAATGAGTAGAATTAACATTGATTCTAATTTATGGGGGCCTAAAGCATGGTTTTTTTTAGATGCTCTTGTTTTATCATATCCAAATAATCCAACACCAGATGATATGAAAGAATTTAAAAAATTTTTCATGTCATTAGAAAATATGTTACCTTGCGAAAAATGTAGAATACATTATGGTGACTATTTAGCAAAGAATCCATTAACTGATAAAATTTTAATTTCTAAAAAAAAATTAATTGCATGGGTTTTAGAATGTCATAATAGTGTTAAAAGATTACAAAATAAAGATGAAATTACATTAGATGATTTTAATAATTATTATATAAGAGAACTTAATTTACAAATTGATAAAGATACTAGTGACGTAAAATCAAAAAATATAGAACGTTTTTTCAATATATCTTATGCATCTAGTCATATAACAAATATGCTTATTGTTTGTTTTGCAATTGTATTAATATTAATTGGTCTTAGATCTAAAATTAAATTTTAACATCCACACCATGAGCCTGGTTTAATAACCATTACATTTGGTAATGTAATAGTTGTATTTAATAATGTTAAGGACATATCTAACATTTTGAATATTTTATCTTGATTTTCTACTTTTACATATTTACGTTCAACAATTAGATGTATGATAAATTTTATTAAATCAAATAAATCATTTATTTTAATATTTTGATTTATAAATACATCTTTTAAATGAGTATTATGTAATTCAGTTATTAATAATACTATTTTTGGTATATCATATGCATCTAGAATACCATCACTAATAATATCACTAATCGTATTTGATATTTTTTCGACTGACTTGGGTGAGTCTTTTAAAAGAACTTTTATCAGACTTAAAACATTATCAGTTATTTTAAAACTCATTGGCATTATACTATAATCATTTGAAATTACAAATGTTGATAAAATTTTGTTTAAATTAAATTCTTTACTAACGTCAACTGTTACATTACCAACTTGAACATCTATATTACCAACTTGAATTTGTATATTTCCAGTTTTAATATTTTCAATTGTTGTTATAACATTTCCAATATCTACATTTCCAATATTTATATTTCCAATATCTACATTTGAAAGAGTTGTTATAACATTTTCAATATCTATATTTGCAAGAGAAATTATATTGCTAATATTTACATTACTGTTTGTATTAATTTCATTAATATTTATTTGAATATTTGATTCGTGAATTGTATCCATATAATATAATATATAAAATTTATATATTTCTATAATATATAAATGTTTGTTATACTATTGTATTTATTATTTTTTGTATTTACTATTTTTATTTTTATATTTCTTATTTGTTTCACCATTAAAGAAAAGTATAAATGAAAAATTCAATGAAAAAGAAGAACCAAAACATTATGGTTCTGGTTTAGGAATAACAATTCCTGAAATGGCATTTAAACCAAATACAACTGCTGAAGATAAACTCGGATTAAATATTCCAGAAAAGATTAAAAATTCAAATGCCACTAATATCAGTCAATTATTCCATGATGCCAATAATGATAAAGATGTAACATTATCTTATTTCAAAAAACCAGAAAAAGTAATTCCAAATGAAGGTAAGAGACAATTATATGAAAATTTATCATATGATCCTAAAACAGAAAAGAAATATATTTTTTCAACTGGATTACCTAAAATAAAAGATTTATAAAAATTGATTTATAAATATATAAAACTAAAAGAATATAATAAGTATAAGATGAATATAAATACTTCACAAGTTCTTAATTTAGGTTATTTCAAATCTAAATTAATAACTGATATCAAATTTAAAAATCATATCGTAAATTTTATATACTCTAATATAAATGTATATAATTTTAGGTATAAGATAGTAGATTCAGTTGATATTCTTGATAATATTAAAAAAAATAAAGAAAATTTTTATCTTATACCTCATTTTCAAGGTCATAATTTTTATGTTATCTTTACAAAATATAATGATTATAATGTATGTGTATTAGTTGATAAAAAGAATATAAAATACAAAAGAGAGCAATTAAATTTTAGAGAAATATCGATGTATCAATTAAATGTTAAATGTAATCCAAATATATACAAGAATTCTTTCTTTGAAGGTAGAATTATTCGTAAAAATGATGAGAATATATTTTTAATTCAAGATTGTTATTTATTAGAAAATGAGAAATTACTAACAGAAAGAATGTCGACAAAGCTTGATAATATTGATAAATATTTAATTGATAAATTTTTTGATTCAAATTTAAAAATGAATGTTATTAAGATCTACACAATTGATGAAATTAATATTGTTGCTGATAAGATGAGAACAACTGATTATACTATAAATGGATTTATTTTTCTCCCATCAAGAAGTGGTATGAGTTATATATATGTAAATAATCATGAAGTTGAATCATTAAAGAATGATTTACCAAAATCAACAAAAAAATATGAAAAAGATGTATTTATTATTAAAAGAACATTAATGAGAGAAGTATTTGATGTAATAGATATAGAATCAGAGAAAAGATTTGGAATATGTTATATTCCTGATATTAAAAAGAGTCACGAGATGAGACAATTATTTAAGGATAAAATTTATCATAGAATGAAATGTATCTACAATGATAAGTTTAAAAAATATGAACCAATTGAGGTTGTTAATTAAAAAATAAAATCATAACACTAATGTTATCTGTACTTCCTTTATTAATTGCTTCTTCGGCTAATTTTTTCGCAATATTTTTAACATTTGATGATTCAATGTTATATTTATAGTCTTTTTTCATTTCGTTTAATACAAAATCAACAGCATCTTGATTATTAAAAACATCCCAAACACCATCACACCCGAGTATAAGAAATTTATCATTTGAACTTATTTCGTAATCAAAAATTTCTGGTAAATGAGAAACAAATGGTTTCGCATCAACATCTCCGATTGATCTTGAAACAGATAATCCCATAATACGAGGATCATCATTTGGTAATCTAATAATTTTACCTCCCATATTAGTAATTCTATCATATTCTTCGATACCCATGGGTTTATGATCTTTTGTTAATGCTACACCAATATTATATTTATTACATAATACGGCACGACAATCACCAACATTAATTACTTGTAATCTTCTTCTCGATGGTTTATAATTATATACTTGTGCTATAATGGCAGTTGATCCCATTAATTTTGCTTCCTTTATTTCATTTCTAATCTTTTCTTGTACAAAGTCAAATAATTTATTTATAAATTTATGATATGTTGGAGATGCTTGTTTAACTTTTGAAGGAATTCGAGTTTTATCATAAAAGAATTGGGGTAAAACTTCACTTAAATATTTACTTATTAATGGTCCTCCATGACCATCAAATATTGCTAGCAAATTAATTGGTCTTTTAGATTTATCTTTATTGTCTAAATTTAATAAATAATATTCTGCGTCTTCATTTGTCGGTCTTTTTCCTATTAAACTAATCGTATGTAAATACATATTATTATATTATAAAATAAATCTTAAATATTAATTATTTTCAAAACTATTTTTTGCTTTTAAATATCGTATTCCATATCCTGGACTATATAGACGAGCATGAATATAGCTCAATACAACTCTTTCAATTAATTTTCTTGCAGTTTCTCTACGAATAAATTCAGGATTATTTTCCTTATACCATTTAATTTTTCTCATAGTAATATATCTCCCAAATTCAATAAATTTATTTTCAAAAAATAATAGTACATCAAGTCCTTTTGGATGCATTAAAATTGTATGCATAGAATCATCTATATTATTATATTGGTTTCTTAATTTTTTATCATTATCTGATATTAGATCTGAATCAGGAATATACTGACGTTTCATTTGCATCATTTTAATAATTTCATTTTTGTAATTATCCTTTAATTTAAACCATTTACAATCCAAAAGTGATTTTACATATTTAGAATAACAATGACATAATACTTTCATTAATGTATTTCCTGGAAGATTGTGGTATGGCGTCAATAATGCTAAAATTAAATCAACACGTCTATACTCAAGAGCAAGTCTATATAATTCAAACTTTTCATATCCATCTAAATTTCTTAAATTATCAAGTCTATTTCTAAAACCTGTTGGAGTAGAATTAGAATCTTTTATACAATTTTCAAGTCCCTTTATTTGGCGTTTTTCTTGAAGAGAAGCCATCTTTATTATAAAATATATATTTATCATAGGATAATAAAAATTCAATTTTTAAATGATTTATTTATGAATGATTTAAAAATAAGTCATTTAAATATTAGTACGATTCAATAATGTTTTAAACTCTTCATACACTTCCGTTTCTCTTGGAATATAATCAACATTTTGTTCATACTTTGGATGTGCTTGGATTTTATCAAAATATTGATTTATTTTTTCAATAAACATTTTAAATTCGGGATGCTTATATACATTATCACCGCATAATTGAATTATAAGTTTAATACCATCTGATTCTGATGTTAACATTAAAAAACGTTTAATTGTAACAGTTGCCATTTCATTTGCATATTCATCCATATGATTGAATACATCTTCATGATTTTTTAGTAAAAATTGAGTGATACTTGTACTTTTCATCAATTCTTCATTCTCCTTTAATTTTTCAGAAAATAAATTTTTAAGTTCGTCCATTTTATAAATAAATGATTTATCCTTATATAAAATATATATATAAAATATATATTATAAGTATACATGGCAGAGAAAAAACCTGTAATAATGATTTATATTATGTTAATATTTTTCGCAGTATCATTAGCATTCTTATTAAATATTTACTTTCAAGTAAATAAGGGAGCATATTATGTATATCTTTTCTTTAAAATATTTTTTATAGTAATATTTACATTATGGATGCATAAATATCTATCTAACAGATTTATTAAAATGTTAGATATCAAAGAAAATGAGGACGAAACTTCCTAAATATCAGTAGGAATTTTCTTAATAAGAGTTTTTTGTAATTCATCCAATATATTAACTGTTACATCTTCATATACTGGTTCAGGTGGATTATTTGATCCTGAACTAACAGTTGTTGGATCAACGGGTTTTAAAACTTTAATTACATATGGTTTAGTTAAAAAATCTAATCCATTCATGTTAACATAATCTAAAATTCTATTATATTCATCAGATAAATATTTTGATAGAGTTGCTTGACGACTATTCATTCCATATTTATTACCTTGAACTTCTAAGAATTTTTCCCAACCATTTTTTCTATTAACTACTAAATCTAAGATACATACACTTGGTAATATTTTACCTTTAATTTTCTTTAATTGTGCCATATCTTTTTCTAATGCAGAAACAAATATTCCATGTAATTTTATTAATTCAGGATCATAAAAACATTTTTCAGGTTTACGAGGATCTGCTAGATGTTCTATAGTTGGTTTACTTGTTAAAACATAGTATAGGAATATTGCAAAACAAATAAGGATAATATCTGTAATTTCCATTATATTTTACTATATATAAAAATTATTTATATATATATTAATATAATGAAGATCGTTAATTCATTTGATTTATTTGATACTTTAATTGGTCGAAAAGTAAATAATCAATTAGAAATTTTTAAAAGTTGTGAAGTATTAAATAATTTACAAAATTTTTGTACAGTACGTTTTGATGCTGAAAATAAAGCTAAAGAAAATAATATTTATTATAATTTATTACAAATTTATAAATATATCCAAGAAAATTATAAATTAAGTTATTCTCAAACAATTAAATGTATGAACATTGAATTGGGTGTTGAATATGATAATGTATATCCAATTTATTTAAACATTAATAAATTAAATAATGATTCAATTATAATTGCTGAAACATATTATACTGCTGAACAAATTAAAAAATTATTATCAAAATTTAATATTATAGATATTCCAATTTATACTTCAAATGAACTAAATGCATCAAAAGCAAATGGTTCTATATATGAAGTCTTAAAGAAGAATTATAAAATTAAATTCCATACTGGTTCAAACTATTTATTAGATCAACAGATGTCAAAATCAACAAAAATTAATTCAATACATTATAACTATAAATATCATCCAACAACATTACAAATTGAGTCAAAATTAACATCATATACCAAAGATTATTTTAAGATGATTGAATCAAGTTGTAAAAATATACAGCAAGAACATATTTGGAATTTACAATTATATTATAATATACCTCTTCTTATTTTATTCTCAAATATTTTGTTAGATTTTTGTAAGGAGAAAGGTATAAAAGAAGTAATATTTATTAATAGAAATTGTATTTTATTGAAGAAGATATTTTTAAAGATTAATGAAACAAAAAATATAGATATCATAACAAGTGATTTAGTTCTTTCATATAAATTATTAGAAAATAAGAAGTATTTACAAAAGATTGTTTTTAATTATAATAATCAAACAAAATATCTTATAATTGATTTACATGATGGATTTACATCATTTTTAAATGAAACATTTAAAACAATATATAATATTGAACCTATGTTTTATTGTATTTTTAATGTAAATTTAAATCAATTAGCATATCAAAACTGTTATTCATTATATAAAAATGATAGTGATTTATCTCGTTTAGTAGAATTATTAAATTTACCCGATATTGGTGAACCAATTGATTATATAAATAATATTATCAAGTATGATAATTTTGAGTATGATATAGTTATACCATCAATATATAATGCAATCATTACAGAAGTTATTAATACATTGGATGAAAGAGTAATATCTGATTTAAATCAAAATTTATTAGTAGAATTTTTACAGAATTTAACAAATATTAAATCTAAAATAAAAGAAACATCTGAATATAAATCTTTAAGATCAATTTATATATCATCAGATCAATATTATTTAAAACATGATTATTATATTAAACCAAAAGTTGTTGTAAAACGTAATATTGATGGTCAAATCAACCAAGCAGTTAAATATTTAATTGGTCATAAATAAGTTATTTATAATGAAATAATATATTTAATTATAATATAATGAGATTAGATATATACTATAAGGATGATTATAAAGAACGCGGTAGTTCATTTAATTTAGATAATATTAATAATGCACATATTCATTTTAAAAATGAAAAATATTGGAAAATTAATAATGATGAAAATTTAAAATTAACAAATGATGAATTAGTAAATTATGGAGAATTTATATTAAATATTACTGAAAAATATAAAAAAAGAAAATTCTATTATAATTTAGTTGGATTATTCATGGCAACTAGGCCATATGATTTTAATATGTATAAAATTATATATGATTTAGAAGATCAATATTGTAAATCATTAAATGAATATTTATTGAATTATATAAAATTAAAAAAGCATGAATATAGTGAATTTAAATATACGCAATTTTATGATATAATAATTGATTTAAATCTAACATTAGAAGCATATTTAGAGAATCCATCATATGAATATTATGATGCTGGTGATGTAATTGATCAAGTATTATTTGATGAAATTAAAAGATTCGCATATTTTTGTATGATGAATAGTGATAGTGGTTGTTGTGCAATATATGTAAAAAATTGAAAATTCAATATAATATAAAAAAATATATTATATTAAAAAAATGACTACTCAAGTGTTTATCAGAATGCTAAGGCCAAAAACATATATTTTTAATGTGAATTTGAAAATTCCTATTATTGAAATAAAGAAGGAATTTAAGTCATTCTTAACTAATAATAATGATGAAGAATCGATAATTCCTTTGAACCAAATTGGATTAATGTATAATATAAATCGTATGGAAGATCATCTTACATTAGAAGATTATAATATTACTAAAGATGATACATTGTATATTTATATCAAACCTAAAAGAGTTGTTGAAAGGATGCCTTCGTTTATTTTATTGTGAACTATTTCAATAAAAATTGAGACTTCATCCTAATTTTTATAACTATTTCATAAATGAAATAGTTATAAAAAAATTGAGACTTCATCCTAATTTTTATTGATGTTTCATAAATGAAACATCAATAAAAATTGAAATTTTATTTTATTATAAATAGTATATAATATAATACATCAAAATGACTACAGTAATCAATCACCACCAGAACTACCACGCTCGTCCTACCTTCCACTACCGGTTTGCCAGAAGCAAGCCTATCAGAGCCGGAGGTGTTCTCTACTACAAGAAAGTAGGAGATTCAATCGAGCTTCTTCTTATCAAGCGTGACGACAAGGACTATTACGAAGATGTCGGAGGTAAGACTTCTCCCGAAGACAAGAACGTTTTCGACACAGTTGCACGTGAGGTAGATGAAGAGACAAACAAGAAGATGCCTTACGAAGTTGTCATGGAGCAGATCAAAAAGGCTCCATCTATTTATGTCAAGAATTCCAAATATATCTTGTTCCTAGTCGAGGCAACTCCTGAACAACAACTTTTCACGACAGAAGATTTCTCAAATTTTGAGATTCATGAGAACGTTTCACGAACGATTCATTGGGTTGATATGTCTATTTATATGGACAAGAAGCATGCATTTAATCCTCGTTTGGAGATTAATAAATTAAAGGAAGAGTTGAGTGATATTTCACTCGAGATGGCTATGCGTAATATCACGGTGTGATTCTTATGCTTTCATAACATATTTAATCGCATCATGTGAAACATAATCTTTCAAAACAAAATGATCATAGGTCAGATCTGATATCTGACTAAATTCTTTTATATATAATTTTGGAAAATCAAACGGTTTTCTCCTTATTTGTTCTTTTGCATCATTTATATGTTCTTCATATATATGAACATCACCTAAATTTATAATTAATCTATCCGGCATATAATCCTTACCTAAATGTTGACATATTATATAAACAAGTGCTGCATAAGAAGCAATATTGTATGGAACTCCGCAAGCAATATCTGCGGATCGTTGAGTCATACTGCAAGAAACATATTTAATATCTTCTATAATTCTTACATAAAATTGGATTGCAATTCCATGACAAGGATATAATACTCCATCTTTAGCAGAGGCTGGGTTATATGATGTCATTATAATTCTTCTTGATGTTGGATCATTACGTAGAAGATCCAACACCATTTCGAATTGATTAAATCCTAAACCATCATAATTTGAGTCACATCCAGTATATTTCGCTCCAAAATGAAACCAATTAAATCCATACATTGGCCCCATATCTCCTTCTCTGTAAGGGAGTCCATTTTTAGCAATAAATTCAGAAGTTGTATTTTCTTTCCAAATATTTATATTTTTTTTCTCTAATATCTTTGAGTCGGTTTTACCGTTTAAAAAGAAAAGCAATTCTTCAATTATCCCACGAAAGAATACTTTCTTTGTAGTCAGTAAAGGAAAACTATTTTTTAGATTAAATACGAGTCTTTCTCCAAATAATGAATTTGTTTTTCCATTTCTAGTTTCACGACTATCGCTGAAGAAGATTAGATTTTCTAATAGTTCAATATATTGGTTTTCTTCATGTTGATTTTCTTTGTGTTGCATTTTATATACATTATTATAATTAATTAATAATTATAATAAAAATCAATTTTTATTATATATGAAACGTATTGCAATTTGTTATTCAGGACTTACTAGAACATTTTCGATTACATATGAAACACATCAAAAATATTTATATGATTTATTAGAAAAAAACAATATCGGATATGATAAATATTTACATACTTGGCAACATTCAACAAATAATATAACAAATTATGAACAATTTAATTTTAAAAATTTTATAATTGAAGATCAAACTGATGTAATTAATGATATTGATAATAACTTTTCAGAATATTGGTATAAACATATATTTGATAAAAATGGTGGTGATTCTTATGAAGAATGGCTTCCAGATAGGTTAAAAAATTTTTTATATGGAATGACAAGTTTAAAACGTGTTACTCAAATGTGCATTGATTCTGAAATTAAATATGATTATATTATCTATATGAGACCGGATTGTATTTTATTTGATGATGTGCCATTTGATTTTATTAATATGGATGATAATAGTATTGTTATACCACGAGAACACTGGGGATCAAAAAATCTATTTGGTGTTAATGATGTAATAGATATTGTTCCTTTTAATAAATGTAGAGATTTTGGATTTAGAATTGATGAAACAAAATATTATAGGAAACATATTGGACGTTTAGGAGGAGAACATTATGTTGGATGGATTGTTCAAAAATATTTTACAAATATTATTTACACTGATTTTAATTTTCATATTAAAAGATAAATTCTCATAAAAATCCAAAAATACAATTATATATAGTGTATCCACCAAGTATAAAAGTTCCAGCAATAAACCCAACCATTCCTAATATTAATACATTTAAACATATTCTGTCACACAAAGATAATCTATAATTACCTAGATCATCAATATCCATATAATAATTGATATTACTACGCATAACTTTTATATAAATAATTCTTTATATAAAATTTACTAAATTTATAATTTCTTTACAGCAGTTGATACAGTTGATGCAGCACTTGATGCTGCATTTGAAGCAGATGATGTAACTGCTGTTAAGTTAACTCTTTTCTTTCCGAGTAAGGCTTTGAGTACTTTTCTGACGACAGACCATGCAAGTGCGAAGACTACGGCGTGGACGGCTAATTGTGTGCTGACAGAACCAACTGTTACAACATCGTACCATGCTGCTCCATTAGGGTTAGGGACTGTTAAGAGAACACCTGGTGATAATGCGATGAATAATACTGCGAGTGCGACAAGCCAAGGAACACTTTTTGAGGAAAACATATATATATATTAAATGTATATATTTTTTATAAAACTAAATTTTTATTTAGACTTTTTGGGCAACATTTGAAACTGCGGTTCCAACTTTTTTAACAGTTTTTGAGGCAGTTGCTTTTAATACAGATAATAATGATTTACCTGTTTTTTTTGCTTTTCTTTGTTCATCTTTTATAAACTTACTTATTATTTGCATAAGAAGTGCGAATAATAATGCATGAACAACGAGGGGTACCCATGGTACGGCACCATTACTGAAAGCAGGTCCGATAGTTATTCCAGTTAATGTCCATGAAGGAATTGTTACTAAAACTCCTGGTGTTAATAATACGAAAAAGATGATTGATACTACAAACCATATAATGTTTTTTTGAGTCCACATATTTATATATAAACTATAGTGTAAAAAAATTTTTATTATTTTTAATTACATTTGTTAAAATATATAATAAGACTAAATATATTCCAGTATGAGTTAATACCGCTGGAATACTAGTTTCTTTTGAAAAGAATATTCCGTCAAATTTAGGTGGTAATGTTACTAATAAACCAGGAGATAATGTAAAAAATAATAATAATGCTACCATTTGAATTATTTCACGGTCATTTATTATTGTATTATTTGTTGTATTCTCTTTTGTTTTCTTAATTGGATCAAAAGAAACTATTAACATAGCTAATACTAAAGTGTGTAAAATAATAGAATAATAGTTTGTTTGTCCTGATAAAAAGAATCCTCTGCTACCTGGATATAATGTTAATAAAAATCCAGGACTTAATAAAAAAAACAATAATGTATATGCTAATATTTTGATACTCATATAATAATTTATATATTTAATATTAAATTATTAATCTTATTATATACACTTAGATTTGGAGGAATTTGTAATTCCCAATCTACAAATGATATAATTTCAAAATATTTTTTAATTATTTCCGGCATATTCTCTTTATCCTTTTCTTTAAGAATATCTAACTCGTTATAATTATCATTTTTATTTTTATTATCATAGTAAGACCATGCTTTTTGCTGAAATGAGATTTTTTTCTTAAAATCATCTTGGCTATTCATAACACTCCACAAAATAATTCCTAACGCTTCTAAATCCATACGATATGTATTATAAGATTTATCAGGGTAGCATCCTAAAGAATAATAATAATATCCATCGTAATCAGCATTTCTACAAATTGTAGATAAATTCGGTTTTTTAATTGTTTCATAATCACATATTTTAAATAATATATTAGCATCTTCTTTGAATAAAACATTTTGTAATTTAATATCACCATGGACTAAACACCTTTCTCTATGTAAAAATTTAAGAAAATTAGTCATTGAAATTAATAATCTTGAAAAATTATCTTTTGCAAATTTAATATTTTTGTGTATGTCATTGGTATATAATTCAATTACATACCAATCATAATTACCATATCGTCCAGTAAATAATGTTTCATCATTTGGGATATTTAAAATATATGCACAACTAGATAGATTATGTTTAGTAATCATTTGTCCTTCATCATCAAAACGTATATCTTTTAATTTCATTACCCATAATGATCTCCCATATAGTTTTTTACCTATAACATTATAATCTGTGATTGTTGTACATACTTCATATATATATGCACCATTATGACCAGAAATAAATTTTGTTATTTTCCATTGGCCTATAATATCTCCAACAGAGAAATTCATTGTATACTATAAAGAAATAAATAATTATAATAATTATTTATCAATTTTTAAGAGTGACATCTCAATTATTTTTTATTAAGAAAAAACTTTATTAATTTATCAGAATCTTCATTGTTAAAATTTATTTTTTCTCCATTAAATATTTTTGCTAATAAAGCAGTAATATTATCTAAACCACCAATTTTAATATTATCTAAAAATATTTGAGGAAATGTAGTCATGTCATTTTGTTTTTTATATTTATCTTTTTCTGCTTGACTTACTTTAACAATTTTTGGTTTATAAAGTTTTAATAATGATTCTGATCTCATGCTATAAGGACATCCCTCAAGTGAATAAATAATTAGTTGCATATATTATATATATATTATTTTTTATTTTGTAATTCATTTCTAACAATTGATAATAAATAACCCATTCTATTCTTTCCTTTTCCATCTCGTCCAATTCCCCAATATGAATCCCACCAAGATTTTTCTTTTAGTACACTGTTTCCAGTTTTAATTAACATTTGTTTTAGTTCTTCATTCTGACTAAATTTAGCTCTTAATCCTTCAAGTATAATTTGTTCTTTTACTTCTTCCCAATCATTTCTAAAATGTTCACTTTTAGTTCTTCCCATTTTTTTAGCAACAGTTGGACTACTCACATTTCGAATTTTATCTTGTAATATTTTATCAGTTGGAAATTTTTGAGCTTGAAAATAATGTTCAATAGATTTCCATTCAATTCCATCAATAATTATTTTAGATAAATAAAAATTACTAAATTCATAATATGTGTCTGTTTTAGATGAAAATTCTATACTCATTAATTTATATATATATTAATTTTTATATTAAAGAAAAAAATCAAAATCAGGTAAATTTGAATATTCGGATATAAGTTTTATATAAGATTGATATTTATTGTTATATAAAAATTGTTTATACCATATTATTTCAATATCATTATCAATACATATTTTATATGCAAAGTTAATATATTTTTTAATATCTTTTTTTGTTTTAATATATTCTTTACAATAATTTCTAAGAAAAAATAATTCTGTAATTGCATTATCATTAGATTCTTTTTGTTCATTAAAACACATCAACATATCATTTATAGTACCACACATTATAACATCTAAGTAGTAAATTATATTATCGTATTTAATACCATGTAAAACAGTTATTTTTTCTTTATATAAATCTCTCGTTAGATGTAAAAATTTAAGATGATTTGTAGGAAAAATATCAGTTCTACTTCTACAAACATATTTAAAACCAAGTTTAATTGCTTCTAAAATACCATGTTTTATAGTAAAACATTGATAATTTGTTGAACATTTATTTTCAATATCATTTTCATTTGATAGAATTATTTTAAATCCATTATTTTTTAATTCTTCTAATAATTTATTCTCTGTATCATCCCATGTTGATATTAATTTATGTCTTACATACTTATAAGAGTTAATTAAATTAACAACAAATTCTTCTTTTATAATTCCAGATATGATAGTTATTGTATCATCATATTCTACATATGTATCTGTATCTTCCTTAGATCTAAATATCATTTTATTTTGTGTTTTTTTTATTATATTATTTCTAAGTATATCATGATTTAAATTAAAACGTATAACTTCTAATTTTTTTGAATGAATATGTACTAAATTTAATATTTCAGGATGTAATAAACATCCATTATCAAGTAAATTTATATGATCTTTATAAATATTCATATATGTTTTCATACTTTTTACATTTCCAATTGCATATCTATCGCATATACCTCGATAATCATGACCATGTGGTATAAATATAATATTTTCATTATCATTTACAAAATTTTTTAAATTTATATCATAATATTCAGATTTTTTCATACTATTGATATTATTAATTTGTATTTTATTATCAATCATTCCCGAATGATCACATCCATATGGTATATTAAGATTATCATTAATTACTTCATTAAATTTTTTATTATATTGTATTGTCACTCTTGTTGAAATAACAAGATCATAATGTATATTTGTTTTATTAATATGTTCTTCAAGTAATTTATAAACACGCATTTTATTAATAAACGTACAAATCATATTATGTATTATTGTTTCTGGAGATTTTTTATACTTTGAATAATCATCAAAATATATTATTGGATCATTACATATACTAATTGGATTATATAACGCTATAAATTCAGTTAAATCTTCATTTAATTCCGGATTTATTGATAAAAAAAAATCATATTCATTATTTTCACCAAAAGTATTTAATACATTTATATAAGTATGTCCGACATGATAAACATTATCATCTATATTTGGAGTAATTGATGTATTATTAATTGTTTTATATTTTACACCCCCATTAAAAAGTACGGCAATTCGCATTTTTATAAATATATATTTATATATTTATATATTATATGACTAAAATAGGAATTCATATTTTTCGTAGAGATTTAAGAATACATGATAATGTAGCACTATATTTACTTTCTAAACAAGTTGATAAAATTATCCCAATATTTATTTTTGATCCTTTTCAAATTGATCATACCTCTGAAAATTCAGCATATCGTTCTGATCCAGCAGTTAAATTAATGATTGAATCATTAGAAGATTTAAATGATGAATTACACAAAAATGGATCAAAGTTGTTTTATTTTTATGGTGATCCATCACATGTTTTAGAAAAATTAATTAAACAAGTTAAACCAACATCTGTTTCATATAATGCTGATTTCAGTAAGTATGCATTAAAAAGGGATAAAGATATGGACAATATCATAAAGCATCATTCAGTAGAATGTATAAAATTTATGGATGATTTATCACTTAGTAAAACAGAAGATTTTTTAAGAAATAAAGTAGATCAACCATTTAAAGTATTTGGAGCATACTATAAACATGCTATTAAAGTAAATGTTAGAAATCAAGTTGGAAAGCCTAATAATTTTGTAGGTTCGTCAACCTCTATAACAGGACAATACAAAAGTGATATAAATAAGTTCTTTCATAACAGTACAACAACACTTGTTCTAGGTGGAAGAAAAGAAGCATTAAAAATCTTAAAACATATTAAAGATTTTAAACATTATGAAAGAGATAGAAATGATTTACATTATAATACAACTCATTTATCAGGATATCTTAAGTTTGGATGTGTTTCAATGATAGAAGTTTATAATGCCATGAAAAAGGTGTCTGCTGATTTATTAAAACAATTATATTGGAGACAATTCTTCTTTTTACTTGCTCGTTTTAATTATAATCAATATGGACATGTTGATGAATTCTTTTCAAAAATAAAATGGCGTAATGATTTGAAAGAAGCAAAAAAATTATGGGAAACAGCAACTACAGGATTTCCAGTTGTTGATGCAGCTGTTAGACAATTAAAAGCTGAAGGATTTATGCATAATCGTGGTAGATTAATTGTATCAAGTTTTGCCGTTAAAATATTGCAACAAGATCCATTTGAATGGAGATCATATGGTGGACAATTTGTATTTAGTAGATTATTATATGATAACTGTTATGGAAATAATTATGGAAATTGGAATTTTACAGTTGGCCCTTATGATTTAGGAGGATATAGATTTGGAAGAGCTGGAACAAGAGGTGGGCGTGTAATTGATCCAACGAACTACAGAAAATGGGATCCAGAATTAAAATATGTACGTCAATACATACCTGAATTAAAAGATGTACCAGATAAAGATGTTTTTAACTGGTATACCGCATATAAAAAATATCCGAATGTAAAATATCCTGCGCCAATGGTTGATTATCGTGAAAGAAAGGATGAATGGTATAAAATAACTAAGAGATAATCTAAATCACTGACATTTTCTTACTCTTAGATCCACCTTTTGCCAATAAAGCAGCAAGTCTATCATCCAAAGACATTTCTTTTACTGACTCTTCCTTCTTTGGCTCTTCTTTTTTGGTGTCTTCCTTCTTTGGTTGTTGTTGAACTGGTTCGGGTGGAGCAGTCCTAACTTCTTTTTTAATATCATCTTTCTTTACATCTTCTGCGAATTTAACATTCTTTTTAACTTCGGAAGAAATTTGAGAATTTAACATATCTTTTATACCACTTCCTCCATTTCCATCAACAGACATGTTCTTCTCTGCTAAAAGTGCCTTTAATTTATCTTCGATTGATGCTTGCGTTTGTGGTACTTGCGCTTTTTGATCCTTTAATTTTTCTTGTTCATCTTTAATACCTCTTTCAATTGTCTTTAAGAAACATCCCTTGAAATCATATGTTCCAGAATGTGTTAGATTACAACTTAAATCAACCCAGATTTCACCATTCATTCCAATCCATCTCTTACAAAAAGCATAATCTTCACTTAAATATCTCTTAGAAATTGGATCAATTACACAATCAAATAGAGCATAAAAGAAATCTTTATTTCCATGAACATCGTACCCTCCGACATCATTAACATATTTTAAATTACTATATTCTTTTGCCATCTTTTCTAATACACCACGCTTTATCATCATAAATCCAGTTGCTGCATAGGCAACTTTCATAAATCCATTTTGAATTGGTACTTTTTGAGTACCATGATCATTTTCTGTAATAATATTAACAGCATAGTCATAACACGCTGGTTCAACAAATTCAGACGCAATAACACCTTCTTTCGCCATATTAGTTACTTTTTCCCAATTAATACCTTTTTTGGGATAACATCCTGCAATTACATCTTTATTTGCCATTAACATTCTTAATACATTTAATGGATTAAATGATATATCACTATCTACAAATAAAAGATGAGTATATTCTTGTTTTGCGAGCATTAATGATACATAGAAATTTCTGGCACGAGTAATTAAACTTTCATTACCAATTGTTAAAATATCTAATTTAATACCATTCGAATCACATAAACGTTGTAAGTTTAGGATACTTTGAGTATAACCTCTTAGCATTTGACCCCCATAACAGGGAGTTGCTAAAAGTAAATTGAAACTTGGTTTTTCTTCCGACATATTAAAATTATATTTTTGTTTTTATATTGTTTTAAGTTTGAACAGTTGATTTATATGTTCCATTTTGACTTCCCTGGATTGTTAAAGATGGATATGTCCAGTACATATCAAAATTATTTTTCTTTAAAAAATTATCCATAAAAAAATCAATCGGCCAATCCATACCAGTTGTATAAATTATTTTTTCAATATATAATGTAAATTTTTCAATACCTTTGTATGTCCAAATAAATGAATCCGTACATCTAGTTCTATTTGTTTTATAAATATCAATATCTATATTTAAATTAGGATTACTAACTTCAAATGAACATCCACTTCCAAATGCGATACAATCAAAATCTCCTAATTTATTTATCAAAACATTTAATAAATGAATATTATTTTTAAAAATAATATCGCTTTCATAAGTGATAAATATACCTTCTTTATAAGAACCAAGTATTCTTTTAAATATTATATAAAAATTCAAAAATAAAGAAATCTCATTCATTCTTAAATCACGATTATATTCTTTTTGTAAATCTGTGTTGTCGAATTTGATCATTGAAAATAATTTTTTATCCATATTATCAAAGTATGTTGGTAATGAATATTCAACAATATATGATGGAATAGAATTTTCATCAAATTGTTTCTTTAAAAAATCATATTTATTTTTTTCTTTTTCCTCATTTGTAATACAAATAATTTTTGATATTTTTTTATTATGAATAATACGTTTAATATCATTAGAAATCGTATCTATATTAATTTCAACATTTAATATATTTTTTTGATCTTCATTTATTATTTTAATATATTCAAGTTCTGTCATATTACACATTATTTGTATAAGTCCTCCAATTTCATTTTCATCTTTAAGATGTAAAATTCTATCAATATTAAAATAATCTCCAATTCTTTTATTTCCCCAATAAACAGGAATTACATTTGCTAAAAGTGGATTAATTATTTTTTCTGTAATATATGCGTCTTCTTCTGAATTTTCAAAACATATCACAAATTTATAGTCAGACATTTTTTTAATTAAATCTTTAGAACTATAATCACCTGGAAATGATCCCCTAGTATTATTTTTATATGTTCCAAAATGATCTATTTTTTTATATTTTTCTAATTCTTCTATAAATTTATTACGTACAACTCCATTTGGATTACTAATAAATGTACAACAAAAATTTGGTGGTATTATATTTGTTTTTTCAGGGAATTTAACTGAATTACAATACATGTATGGAACAAATAGAGGACAATGAATTATATTTTTATGAGTTCTCGATCCTTTTAAGACAGCAGTATATTTATCACCAACGGGACATCTAGATTCTCCAGAAAATAAAAATGAATACTTCCATGTTTTTAAATCAATCATAGAATTACCAAATATAGATTCGCATAAAATATCAGCTTCATCTATATTAGAAATTTCAATATTACAAAAGAACACTTTTTTAAGTAAATCTATAAAAAATTTACTACAAATAGGATTTTCATTAGATATAAATCCATCCCAGAATCCATTAAAAAATATTTTCATAATATAACAATTATTTATATTTTTTTATATTAATAATTGTATGGGTATTGAGAGATTTTTTAAATCTATAAATTCGATATATTCTAATGAAATAATAAGAAATATAAATGTTAATAATAATATAACTCATTTTTATTTTGATTTTAATTCAATCATACATAAGGTATCAAATAATATTGTAAATAAATTAAATGATTTATTATTATATTCATTAATTTATAAATATTCAGAAAAAACCTACATGGATAAAGAAATACTTGAAACAGAATATAATCGTTTAAATAAGTTTTTTGAGTTTGAATTTACTGTAAAGAATTTTCATGAAAATATCAAAAGTGTAAATCTTGTAGATATTGTTATTAAACATATAATAGATGATATTAAAACATATTTATCATTTTATCCAGCTTGTAAATTTTTATATATAGCGATAGATGGTGTCCCAAGTGTTGGTAAAATGATTGAACAACAAGATAGACGTTATAAAGGATATCTTATGGGAGCTATACAAAATAAACTACGTGAAAAATATTATCAACAGTTGAACATAAAAAATTTTGATAATAATTTATATAATGAGTTGGAATATATGGAGCTTAAATTTTCGTTTGATAAAAATGTTATATCACCAGAAACAAAATTTATGGTTAAATTAATTAATATTTTAAATAATTATGATTTTAAAGTTAAAACAGTTATATCAGATTTTAATGAACCAGGAGAGGGTGAAAAGAAAATTATAAAATATATGAAAAAATATTCAACACCCTCAGATAAATCAGTTATATATTCACCAGATGCAGATATGATTTTAATGACGATGATATTACCAAATTTTATATATATATTACGTCATGAACAGTCAGATTCAACAGATGCTATAATTGATATTCAATCAATACGTAAATTTTTTAATCCAGTAAATGATCTTGCTTATATATTTTCAGTATTTGGTGATGACTTTATACCAAAAATTGAATGGATAAATGTTACCAAACATTTAAAAAGTATAATAATTGAGTATAAAAAATTAAATATTAGAATAATAGAAAATAATAAAGTTAATTTAATAAATTTACAGAAATTTTTTAGGGCAATACAAAAATTAGAACATTCATATACTCCTACAAAGAATAGATTTAATCATCCTGTTGAAGTTATTAATAAAGATACTTTTAATTATTATAATGAATTAAATAATATTGAAAAATTAATTAGAAATTATGAACCAAAATATAATGAAATTGCTGATGATATTCCACCGTTAGAATATTATAAAGCAATGTTATGGAAATTTAATTATTATTTTTTAGATGATGATTCTAATAACGATTTCTATTATAAATATTCATATGCTCCGTCAATTGAAGCATTAGTTAAATTTTCAAATTTTCAAAAAGTTGTATTAGATTATAAAACAACCAAAATATCACCAATAGAACAATTAGTATTTATATCACCAAATAATGTCAGTGCATACACAAATGATAAAATGGAAAAATCATTAGCAGATAAATTGTATAAATTAATGAAAGTTCAATTACCTGAAATCAAATTAGATAAAGACAGAAAAATTAATATTGAGGAAATATTTGAATGTCATAATGCTAGATATTTAAATAAGTGTCATTTAAAATTTAATATTATAAGTTTTGAAAAATATAAAACCTTCTTATTATAAATAAATATATATATTTATAATAATGCCTAGTATAGTTTATGGTGGTCTTCGATATATACAAACACGACATGCAATATATTGTAAAAATTGTAAAGATACAATTGAAAGTAAATCACATCATGATTTTAAATATTGTTCATGTGGAAAAGTTGGAATTGATGGAGGAATAGGTGATGGAAATCGCATATTAGGAAATTTATCGGATATGGAAGAAAGAAGTATGTATTGTGCGATTGTTGAGAAAAAGAAGATATGGTTACCACAAATAGTGATTGAAGAAAGATTTGAACAATTAAAAAATCCAGTTTCAAGTTCTTAATTTTGATAAAATTTCCTTTGTTAAAATGAATGGTTTATCAGGTTTTTCATCAATTTGAGAATATGAATCATCTTCAACAATATTTACAAATTTACCAATTAAATTATCTTCTAATTTAATTTTTATATTTTTATTTCCCATAAATTCAATAATCTCACCTTTATTAACAAAGATATTTGAGTTTGAATTTAATATAATATTATATTTACCAGTAGTTTGAATACCCATTCCACTTATATTTATAATTGGATTTTTAAGTTCAATTACTTCTGAATTTCCATTCCCAATTAAAAATTTTGCTCCATTATTTTCAATTATAATTTTACAATTTATTGTTAATTCAATATCTTCATATAATATATTTCTTGAATTATTAATATTAAAAGAACTATTTTTCGTCAAAATTATACTCATTATAATATATTATATTTTTATTTTTATAATAAATTATAGTCTTGAAAATTATCACTATATGCATTATTGGCGGTTGGTTCAAAATATTCATTTCTTCCAACAGTAGATGTTAAAGATCCATTTCCTTTAAAACATCCTGATTGTGGCATAATTTGTTGTCCCATTTGTTGTGGTTGTGGAATGTATTGGTCTCCAAATTGTTGATTTCCACCAAATTGTTGATTTCCTCTCATTTGATTATTACCCATTTGTAAATTTCTTTCAACATCTTTATCAAAATGTTCTTCCTTGATATTGGTAACATTTGATAAATTAGATATTGCCGATGATTCACTATTTTGATATTTTTCATTGTAGTTGATTGGTTTATCTAATTTGACATCTATTGGTTTATCATCATTAATATTTTCTATAATTTTATTTTTTCTTTTAAGGGTATCATAATATCTCCACATTAAAAATATAATAAGTGATATTATAATTATAGAGAATAGCATATTATCCTTGAAATATGGATATAAACTATTATATAACCATTCTAAAATAAAATTATTTTGACTTTGTTTACCAATATATACCTTATTAACTTTTCCAAGTAATCTAGGATCTATTAAATTAGGAGCTCGACGCATATTATTCATCTCTTAATATATATATGTATATAATTTTTTTAAACTAAAAAAATTATACGCTAAATGTTCTCCTACCTCTCCATATCGGAAAAATTATTAATTCTTGTGCAACTAACAGTAAACCTACACCAGTAACAACTATTACAACAGAAAATAAATATTCATACATGATTTATATATATTTTTTCTTTTATATAAATTAAAAATCTTCTGAATAGCTAAAGTCTCCTTTAGATTTGTTTAATACACCTGCTTTTTGATATTGTGTTGGACGATTTTCAAAGAAATTGCTCTTACCTTCCATACCGATCTTTTCCATAAAATCAAATGGATTTGTACTATTATATATTTTTGAATATCCAAGTTGATTTAATAATCTATCTGCTACATATTCTATATATGTTTTCATTTGGTCAGAATTCATTCCAATTAATCTACATGGTAAGCTGTCATTAATAAATTCTTTTTCAATTTCAACCGCATCTTTTACGATTCCATGTACAATTTCTTCATCTAATCTATTAACAATTTTTGAATATAATAGACATGCAAATTCTGTATGACTACCTTCATCGCGCGCAATAAATTCATTTGATGCTGTCAAACCTGGCATTAATCCTCTTGTTTTTAACCAATAGATAGAACAGAATGCTCCACTAAAAAAGATACCTTCTACAACTGCAAATGCAATTAATCTCTTTGAAAATAATTCATCACATTTAATCCATTTTAATGCCCATTCTGCTTTCTTGGTGATGCATGGGATTGTTGTGATCGCATTAAACAATCTTTTTTTTTCATCAGTATTATCAATGTATGTGTCTATCAGCAAAGAATAGGTCTCTGAATGAACATTTTCAATATACGCTTGGTATGCGTAAACGACTTGTGCTTCAAGTACTTTAACATCTGTTGTAAATCTTTCAAGAATATTTAAATTTACAATACCATCAGACCCCGCAAAGAACGCGAGGATATGTTTAATAAAATATCTTTCATCTTCACTTAATTTATTGTCCCAATCATTGCGATCTTTACTTAAATCTAATTCTTCGGCAGTCCAGAAAGACGCTTGTTGTTTTTTATAAGAATTCCATATATCTTGATGTTTAATTGGAAATAGCGTAAAACGCTGTTCTGATGGATCAAGAAGGGGTTCAAGTTGTTTATTTGTTGCCATTTGTATATATAAACTAAATATATTTTTATATATAAGTTTTATAAATCAATTTTTCTACAGCATATAGATCTATTTTATTATATATAATAATAAATTATGAAGTATATTTTTGTTTAAATAAAGGATATAAAAAATAATCTTATAATAATATATGAGTTTAGTCAATAATATTGATAAATATAATAGAATTACTGGTAGTTTATATATTGGTAATTTTGAGTCTCCTCATGATAAGGAATTTTTAGAAGAGAATAATATCAAATTAATCGTAAATTGTACTAAAACGTATAATTATAAATTACCGTCACGCATACAAAAAATTAGATTAAATATTACCGACGTAAATACACCAGAAAATAATATAATAATTGCAAATAATATAGATAAGATTTTAGAAATTATTAATATATATTTAAAGTCGGAAGAAGGGGTATTAGTGCATTGTCATATGGGACAACAAAGAAGCGCTGCGGTTATCGTATGTTATTTAATGAAATACAAAAAGTTATCATTAAAAGATGCGATTAATAAAGTTAAGAGTAAAAGAAGGATGGCATTTAATCCTCAAGCAACATTTTTAAATTTTTTACAATATTATGAAATTGAGGTATCTTAAAAAAATATATTTATATATTATATACTGTTTATAATTACTCCTGTAGCAAAAAATGAATTTATTGATTATATGAAATCTCATAGAAAAGCAATGAAACATGAGACAAAATGTAGTGGAATTGAAGACATTATAACAAATATTTACGAATATTTTATATTTGAATTAAACGGTCGTACGCATAAAGATGTACTTAGAATGATTCGAAAGAATCGTGGAATTATAACTGAAGCAATTATGAAAAGATGGATTGAAGATAATTATCATAAGAATTATATTGAGAAGAAAAAGGGGTGTGATAAAAATTGATATAAAAATTGATATAAAAATTGATATAATATTTTATTATAAAAACATTATAATATATTATTAATATGTCTAAATACTTGAAAGATTTACTCAAGGACTATCAAAAGTTCATTGATACTCAACCTCTTAATGTTTTAATAGAAGTTGCCAAATATGCGGCCGAACAATATTATAATGGTGAAGGTGTAATATCAGATAAATTATATGATGATTTATTTGATGAAATTAAAAAGCGTGATCCAAAGAATGATTTTCTAAAGAAGGTTGGTTTTGAGATAACGGGAAAAAACAAAGTTGAATTACCATTTTATATGGGAAGTATGGATAAAATAAAGATATCAGAATCTGATAGATTATCTAAATGGCAAAAGAAGTTTAATAAATATGATTATGTTATAATGGATAAACTAGATGGAATTTCTGGTTTATTTGTTTTAAAAAATGGAACCAAAAAATTATATACAAGAGGTAATGGAACTATTGGACAAGATATTACTCATTTAATAAATACAATTCCATCATTTAAATTTCCAGTTTCAACTAATATAGTTCTAAGAGGTGAATTAATAATTTCTAAAAAGAAATGGCAGAAATATACATCTCAATTTAGTAATGCTCGCAATATGGTTTCTGGATTAGTAAACTCAAAGAAGATTAATACTGATATAATGAAGGATATTGATTTTGTCATATATGAGATAATGGAGCCGAGAATGAGACAATCAGAACAATTAAAGTTTCTACAAAAGAATAAGATGACTCATGTATATTACGAAACATTAGATAAATCTGATTTAGATTTTGAAATGTTGGATGAAATTCTTTTAGATAGAAGAGAATCATCTGAATATGAAATTGATGGTATTATTGTAATGGATGATTCATTACATGATTATAATACTGAAGGTAATCCTGAATTTTCATTTGCTTTCAAGGATGCATCAGAGAAACAGACAGCAGATGTTATAGTTAAGGATGTTGAATGGAATATTTCGAAAGATGGGTATTTAAAACCAAAACTAGTACTTGAGCCAACTAAATTATCTGGAGTTATTATTTCTAATGCTACAGCATTCAATGCTAAATATATCGTTGATAACAAAATTGGACCATCAAGTGTTGTTAAAATTATAAGATCAGGAGATGTAATTCCACATGTTCTTGAGGTTATTAAAACAGCAAAAGTTAAAATGCCAAGTGTAGAATATAAGTGGAATGAAACAAATGTTGATTTGATTGCTACTGGATCAAAAAGTGATGAACAAATTATCAAAGAATTAACATTTTTTGCTGAAAAGATGGATATTATGAATTTATCTGAGGGTATAATAACAAACTTTGTTGAAAATGATATTGATGATATTTTTAAGATAATAAATGTATCAAAAAATACTCTAGCAGAACTTCCATCATTCAAGGATAAGATGGTTAATAAAATATATGAGAATATTCAAACAGCAATGGAAAACGCAACTCTTGTACAATTCATGAATGCAACAAATATATTTGGTCATAATTTTGGTCATAAAAGATTAGAAAAGATATTTGTTAAGTTTGGAAATAATTTTATTAAATATATGAAAGATCATTCAAAAGATGAAATTTATAATGAAGTAATAAAAATAGATGGATTTGATGATATAACTGCATCTCAATTTAGTAATTATATCCATGAATTTATAAAAGTATTTGAAAAGATACCAAATTCTTATCAAAAGACTATCTTAAAGAATTCAGAAACAAAGGTGGTCTCTGAAAAGTTTAAGGGGAAGAAATTTGTCTTTTCGGGATTTAGAAATAAAGAATGGGAAGATTACATTACTGAAAATGGTGGTGAATTAGTAAGTAGTGTATCAAAAAATACATCATATTTAGTCACAACAAAGAAAGATTATGATGAGGGTTCCACGTCTAAAGTGATAAAGGCGAAAGAGGTTGGGGTTCCTATTGTGATAAAGGAGGAATTTGAGAAAAAATTTATGTAGTTAGTTTATAATGGAATACTATGAAAAGTATAAAAATAAATATTTAAAGTATAAAAATAAATATTTAGACTTACAGATATTATTAAATACTAAAAAATTTATAAAATCAATACCAATTCAAATGGATAAATCTGTATATATGACTTGTTTACAAAGAGAATCAATAATAATACCATCAGATTTTAATATAAAATATATTGGTACACATCAAGCAACAACTTGTGTAATTGTTTTATGTTTTGGAAAATCATATTCTATGGTAGCACATTTTGATACGAAGAGTATTCCAGTTTCTTTTAAAAATTTAATTTTAGAATTTATTAAAAAATGTAATAGTCCAATTGAAATATCATTTGTTGGAGCATATAATAATGAAATATCAAAAATAAATATGGAAAATATATATAAAATAATTGAAGAAATACCCAATGTTCGTATTAAAGTAAATTGTACAGGTGATTATAATACAAAAATAGAAGATAATATAATTCGTCCTGCAATAACAGCAGCAGCAATCAATATAAAAACTGGTGAAATAGTAAAACCTATTTTCAGTGAAGAATTAAATATAAAACGTATGGCACGTTTATGGACAGATGATTATACAATACCGAATATATATGAAAATCCGAATCCACCATTTGGTAAATGGAAATATAGTAAAGAAGAATTTGAAAGATTATTAGGATTAAATGATCAAGAATTATTAAAAGAAACATCGTCAAGTCCAGATGTTGAAGAAAAAGATTATGTAAGTAATATGCGTTTAGTGTTAAGGTATATTGTAAATGTAATATAAAGTATTTTTATTATATAGATATATAATGAAAAATCTAGTTTATTGTCGTGTATCTAATTCAAGAGATGATTCTTATGGATTTTCAATTCAAGAGGAGAACTGTTTAGAATATTGTAAGAAAAATAAGATGAATGTACGTGAGATTCACAAAGAATATAATAGTGGAAATGGAAAACAAAAGATTTTAATTGATTTAATTTCAAAATATAAGCGTATTAATTTAATTGTATATGATGTTACACGATTTAGTCGTAATGTAACAATCGGAACTCAATTATTAGATAAATGTGTTAAAAATAAAATAACTGTTCATTTTGTTAAAGAAAACATAGTGTATGATAATTTCAATCGTAATACAATTATGACAGGATTAAAAAATAGTGAAAATGAATGGAATCAAATTAGAAAGAGAATTATTGACAGTATTGCATACAGACGTCAACACGGATTATGTATTGGAAATGCACCATTTGGATTTACAACTGTTAACAAAAAATTAGTTAAAAATGATGATTTTAATGCTATAAGATTAATTGTAGAATTAAAAAATGGAGTTAAAAGTTGTACAGATATACAACAAATATTAAAGACATTAAGTTCTGAGTATGAAACATTAAAATTTTATGATGAATATGATAATGAAATCGAAATGTTTACAGCGAATGAACCATTAACTTTTCAAGAAATTGCTCAAATATTGAATGATTATAATGTTTGTAATATTCATTGGATTCGTAGTAGAGTTAGGGAATTATATAATAAGCATTCAAATGATCCAGAATTTATAATACCAAATAATATTATTCAAAATATGGAGTTAGTAATTATATAAAGTTTTATAACATAAAGTTTTATAACATAAAGATTTCATAACATATATATTATGTTAAAAAATCTGTTATTATGTGTGTTGTTTGGAGTTGGAGTTGTAGAGTCAAAAACAATTATACTGACTGATAATAATTTTGTATCATTATTGGGTCCAGTAACAAAGAGTTCAGTAGATGATGTAATTCATTCTTTCAGTTCTCGTAATACATATGAATATATGTTAGAAAACAAACAGATAAATTTATATATTAATAGTCCAGGTGGATCAGTATTTGCTGGAGCACATTTAGTTCAATACATTCAATCATTACAGGAATCTGGAATAGTGGTTAATTGTATAGGACAGAATTTTATGAGTATGGCATTTATTATTATGCAATCATGTACAAATAGATATGCAATGTTTGATTCACTTGGAATGCAACATCAAATGAGTTTAGGATTAAAAGGAAGTATTGAAAATTTTAGGTCATATTTTAATATGATTGATAGAGTAAATTTAATTTTAAGTAAAATGGAAATGCATAAAATGAGTATGACACAAGAAGAATATTTTAATAAAATTTTAAGTGATTGGTGGTCATATGGGGAAGAGAATGTAAAAAATAAAATTGTTGACGAAATAGTAACTGTTAGATGTGCGTCAAGTATAATGACAGATAAGATTAAGAAAAATATGTCATTATTTGAGATTGATTTTATAATCGAACAATATAGATGTCCATTAATAAATGATGTAAGAGTTAATATGCGTAATATAAGTAAATATTATGATAGTGATAATTATGCATTAAATGTAAAAGAATTAATAAATAAATTTAATGGAGAAAAAAATTAATCAAATATGTATTTTCCCCATACCATTCCACGCCCAACTTCATATTGAACTCTATTTAATTCAAATATTTTAGTATTTAATAGATTTTCTGTCCAAACTTGTGTAGGACCAATAGTATAAAATGTTTCCCATTCTTTTTTAAATATTACATCATCAAGTATTACTATTGTATTTTTATGTGCTAAATTAAAACAATTTAATAAATCATCGCGTGCAGTTATATAATCATGCCCTCCATCAATAAATATAATATCAAATTTAGTATTTTTATTATCATTAATATATTTAGGAACAGTAATTTTACTATCACCTAATATTAATGTATGTCTATTCGGATAAGTATTATCAATATATTCTTTTGCTTTTAGACAATAATCGTGGTCTCCTAAATCAAAAGATGTTAATTTTAATTCTTTATTATTTTCAAGAAATGCTTCTGCTGAGTGACCAGCATTAAATCCAATTTCCATTATATTAATATTTGGTGTACTTGTTAATATTTTAAAATCTTCTATTTGTTTAGGTATACAATATCCTTCGAACTCAAAGAATCCATTATTATTTAAAAAATTTGTTATAGTCATTATATTTATATAATTGTCATTTTATATAGAAAAAATTGATATTCTCATTTGTTGATAAAATATACTTATATTTCATTAATAAATGGACGAACAACTCTTCTTTTTTGACGACAAAATGACTTCTCACACCGAATCAGTGCCAATTAATACAATGTCTGATTTAAATATGAATGAAACGAAGGATTTACTTACAACAATCTTACAAAATAGAGATTTTATTATTGCATTCTTTACGACATTCGTATGTGGTATAATGATGCTAATGCTAATGTTTAAGACAAATACAATCGATGAACTAACATCTGAGGTTAAAGAATATAGTGAAATGGTAAATCATATTACAACTGAAGCAGATGATTTAAAAGATGAAATAGATTCTCTTTTTAAGTGTAAACAACAATTAGAATTTGAAGTTAGTAAGCTTCAGAAACAGGTTAAGACTTTAGAAATGAAGAATATGACATTATTGGAATCATTTGATGAATATTGTAAGACTAAAGCTAGTTCAAATTACTTTCTAAGAACGACTAAAAAGGTCGATTATTCTAACCAAGATGTAACAGATGAAAGAATGGATGAGAATTATCTTAGTCCTGAAGAACAACGTGATGCTCAAAGATCTAAGTAAACATATTTTTTTATAAATGATTGATTTAAAGAATAATTCATATTTAATGTATGGAAAAAATATTTTCATTTTCTTTATATGGTAATAAAAGCATATATAATTTGGGTGCAATCAACAACGCAATTAAAATTCGTGAGATATTTGGCGAAGATTGGATAATTAGATTTTATGTAAGAAATGTAAATAGTATGATATTAGATAAATTAAATGAACTTGGATGTGAAGTAATTAATATGAATAATAGTGATATTAAAGATGGAAAATTTTTTAGATTTTTAGCAATCAAAGAAGATAATATAGTATTTTTACGAGATTGTGATAGCATTGTATCGTATCGTGAAAAAATGATGATGACTGATTTTTTAAATTCAAATAAAAAATTACATATCATTCGCGATCATCCAAATCATAAAGAACATATTATGGCTGGATTATTTGGATTCAATTGTAGTGGAATATCGAATATAGAAGAAATAATTAATAATTCGAATTTAAAAGATTTGAATCAGTATAATGTGGATCAATTTTTTCTATCAAAATTTATTTATCCAAAATATAAAAATAATATGTTGATTCATGACAGTTTTAATCATTATTATAGAGAAGTAGATGAAATTGTTTTAAAGTATCCAAAACAGATAACTCATTTAGGTCAACGAATGTATGATGA
>Ga0209188_1000246_pt1 | contig 58911 bp, 47 predicted proteins | sample C_130625_EF_Meta_FD_187307 | JGI IMG/M metagenome (GOLD analysis project Ga0209188, IMG submission 187307) | Freshwater microbial communities from Lake Croche, Canada to study carbon cycling - C_130625_EF_MetaG (SPAdes) (version 2) | ecosystem: Environmental > Aquatic > Freshwater > Lake...
TGATGGCTTACTGGATATTTATATTTGTCGATTAGGAAATTTTGAAAAGTTCAAAAGCAAAAATCAATTATTAATTTGCCAGGGCATCAAAAATGGAGTACCCTACTATAAGGATGAAGCTGCTGCGTATGGCTTAGATTTTTCTGGTTTTAGTACGCAAGCTGCATTTTTTGATTTTGATGGTGATGGTGATTTAGATGTTTTCTTATTAAATCATTCAGTGCATCAAAATGGGACTTTTGCGCCCAGAAAAAATTTTCTTGGAACATATGATATAGTTTCAGGAGATCGAATTTTTAAAAATAACAATGGAAAATTTGAAGATGTCACTAAATTTTCAAAAATCAATAGCAGTAAAATTAGCTATGGCCTAGGGGTGGTGATAAGTGACATTAATAATGATGGATATCCTGATATATATGTAGGCAATGACTTTCATGAAAATGATTATTTATACATTAATCAAAAAAACGGTACTTTCTCCGAAGAGCAGGAGCAAAGAATGATGCATACCAGCCAGTATTCAATGGGGGTGGACGCTGGTGATTTAAACAACGATGGCTTTCCTGAAATCATTTCAATGGATATGTTGCCAAAGGATCCTTATATTTTGAAAAGATCACTTGGGGAGGATGACTATGATACGTATAAAATGAAAATTGGCGTAGGATATGGGGTGCAAGTTACAAGAAATAATTTACAATGGAATCGTCGCAATGGACATTTTAGTGAAGTGGGTATGTATGCTGGCATTTTCGCAACCGATTGGTCTTGGTCTACTTTAATGTTGGATTTTGACAACGATGGCTATAAAGATATCTTCATTGCCAATGGTATTCCAAAACGAATGAATGATATGGATTATGTGAACTATGTTTCCAATCAAGAAATTCAGGAAAAAATTAGGGATAATAAAATGGGCGAAAAGGACATGGCTTTAATTGATCGTTTCCCTGAAATTAAAATCCCGAATCAATTCTTTTTGAACAATGGCAACCTAACATTTACGGATAAAGAAAAAGGAATTCTTAACAATCCTAATTCTTATTCAAATGGGGCTGCCTATGCTGATTTTGACAACGACGGCGATTTGGATTTAGTCGTAAACAATGTAAACGACAAATCCTTCATTTATGAAAACAAGGCCAATCAAGACACTGCCAATAAATATGTTGCAGTAACCTTAAAAGGGTCTGAAAAAAATACAAATGCAATAGGGGCTAAAATTGTGCTGTTTGCTAACAATCAGTTAAGAACTTACGAAAAGTACCCTGTTAAAGGATTTCTTTCAAGTATGGAAGTGCCCTTGCTAATTGGTTTAAAAAATACTAAAGTGGATTCTGCATTTTTAATATGGCCAGATAATAGCTTTCAGCAAATAGATTTAAATACCCAAAAAAATAAAATTTTAAATTATACCTATAAAAAGGGCCTGCCTGGTTTTAATTATGATTTAATGAATAATTATTGGCCGGTGAAAGGGTATCCAGTCACGGATATTACACAAGGCACGGGCATTAAGTACTTACATCAAGAAAATGTGTTCCAGGAGTTTAACAGAGAGCAGTTGATACCGCAAATGAATTCAACCGAAGGTCCAGCTTTGGCGGTAGGGGATATTAATCATGATGGCTTAGAAGACTTTTATATTGGTTCAGGAAGAGGTGGGAAAAGTGCAGTGTATTTGCAACAAAAAAATGGGAAGTTTATTCATCTTCCACAGCCAGCATTATCCTTAGATAGCAATTATGAAGACGTGGATGCAGTTTGGGCGGATGTAAATACAGATGGACATGTTGATTTGATTGTTGGTACCGGAGGCAATGAATATTATGGTAAGGATCAGTTCATGCAATCAAGAGTTTATTTGAATGATGGAAAAGGAAATTTAAAAAGATTACAGGATGCGATTCCTGTTTTTAATCAAGCATCCTCCATTATAGTTGATGACTTTAATCATGATGGTCATCCAGATTTATTTATAGCCAGCAAAACAGTTTCCATGCAATATGGGTATCCTGCAGACTCCTATGTTTTGTATAATACGGGCGATGGACATTTTAAAGATGTCACTGAGAAAGTGGCTCCATTTTTACAAAAAATTGGCATGATCACCCATGCACAGCAAGCAGATATTAATGGAGACGGAGTAAAAGAAATCATCTTAACGCATCAATGGGGTGGTATTGATATTTTATACACCAAACAAAATGGATGGTCTAAAGGATCGGTTACTAATTTGCCGGGTTGGTGGAATTTTACCATCGCCTTGGATGTAGATGGTGATGGAGACCTGGATTTAATTGCCGGAAATTTGGGACTTAACTCAAGGCTCAAAGCTACCAAGCAACAGCCTATAAGAATGTACTATAATGACTTTGATGACAATGGTACCAATGAGCAAGTAGTAAGTTATTATGTGCAAGGAAAAGAAATTCCATTTGCCAACAAAGATGAAATTCAAAGACAAATCCCTTTAATAAAAAAGAAATTTTTATATGCCGAGGATTTTGCAAAAGCTAAAATGGAGGAAATTTTTTCAGCTGCTAAATTAAAATCATCTACTATTTATGAAGCCTATGATTTTGCGAACACGGTATTCATCAATGATGGTAAAGGTAATTTTAGCCCAATCGAATTACCATGGCAAGCACAAATTACTTCCTATAAAACTGCTGCCATTTGTGATGCCAATGAAGATGGTTTGCCAGATGTGATCATGATGGGTAATTTTTATGACAACAATGTTCAAATGGGAAGATACGATGCTGATTACGGTACGATCTTATTGAATAAAGGCAAAGGTCAGTTTGAACCTACTAATTTTAATGGCTTAGTGGTAAAAGGACAGGTTCGAAAAATTAAGCCAATACATATCAATAATAACCAGCAATTTATCTTAGCTAAAAATGCGGATAGCCTAAGGGTAATTTGCATCCAAAACCCAATTAATTCAAAGTAGCTAAACTAAAATTTAATCCCTTAGAGTACTAATTTTTTATTATTTTTATACTACTTGAAAAAAATTGCTGCTATATTATTTCTGGGCATTATGCTGTTTAACGGGTTCGGTTACCGTATATTGTCTAATTATTTTGATCAAAAAGCCTCCGATCATTTGGTTAGTTTGATAGAACAAAACAATTATGATGTGTCAGCTTTAATCTCAATAAAGACCCCCATTAATTTACCCTACTATTCCAATAGTCCAAATTTTGAACGCGTAGATGGTGAAATGGAAATCAATGGTATTTTGTACCAATATGTTGAAAGAAGAGTTTATAATGATAGCGTTGAAATTAGGGTATTGCCCAACCAAGATAGATTGCATATTAAAAATGCAAAAGAAAGTTTTGATAAATTAGCTTCCGATTTTGAACAAAAATTAACGAATAAAAAATCGGTTCCTGTGAATAAGTCTTCTGTAAAAGTGATCAACTTTGATTATATCGAACAGGATAATACATGGTCACTAGTGAAAATTATTACGCGCAAAATGGTAATTAGTCCCCGTTTTGATGAACGTTTATCAAGCGTTTATTTACCGATACAAGCGCCACCTCCTAAAATTATTGCTTAGTTTATTAAGCTTTCTTGCAAATTATATTTTATAAATACAACGTTGTTATGCTTGGTATTTATAAAATAATTTATTACCGCTCCAAATATTTTTTGGAGCCTCATCTTCTTTAATTTTTTGAATATGAAAAACATTCTTTTTGTGTCAATATTATCAATATGCTTAATAGCATGTAATAATAAATCCGATTATAAGCAAATCACACACAATCCTGATTTGTATGCAAGCACAGTGCACGCATTAAATCAGGTAGTAATGGGTAATAATTTTAGCCCAATTGTAGCCTCTCGTAATTATGCCTATGCGGCTATTGCAGGATATGAGGTTACTGCTGCTGGGAATCCTACTAAATATAATAGCTTAGCTGGTCAATTAAAAGGGTTGACAACTTTACCTAAGCCTGAGGATACTGCTAATATTGATTTTCCATATGCATCTTTAGTTGCGTATTGCATGGTGGGTGAGGCGGTTACCTTTCCGGAAGGAAGTTTAAAAGCGTACACCGATAGTTTACACAAGCTTGTTCAATCAAATGGAATGCCGTCAAAAATGATTAAAACTTCCGAGGCCTATGCAAAAAAAGTGGGAGCAGCTATCATTGCATGGAGCAAAAAAGACAACTATGCACAAACACGAAGTGCCGAAAAATATACGGTAAAGGAAATACCTGGAAGATGGGTTCCAACGCCGCCAATGTACGCACAAGCAGCAGAACCTCATTGGAAAGAAATTAGAACCATGGTATTAGATAGTGCAAGTCAGTTTCGTCCCAAAGCACCACCAGCATTTAATGTTACAGATAAAAATAGTGAATACTATAAAAATGTAATGATGGTGAAAAACGCGGTGGACAGTTTATCGGAAGAACAAAAGCATATTGCTAATTTTTGGGATGACAATCCTTTTAAAGTTAACGTAAGCGGACATATTATGTTTAGTTCCAAAAAATTCTCGCCTCCAGGTCACTGGATGAGTGTGGTAGGTATTGCTAATAAAACGGCAAAAGCCGATTTTGAAACTGCAACCTATGCTTATGCTAAAACTGCAATTGCTTTGTTTGATGCATTTATACACACATGGGATGCTAAGTATACTTACAATACAGTACGCCCTGAAACCGTAATTAACAAGTACTTTGACATGAACTGGAGGCCTTTATTACAAACGCCAGCATTCCCGGAATATACATGTGGTCACTCCACAATTTCTTCCTCAGCAGCCGAAGTGTTGACAAGCGTTTATGGAGACAATTTTGCTTACACCGATTCAACTGAATTGGAATTTGGAATTGCCAACCGAAGCTTTACATCTTTTAGAGCAGCAGCTGAAGAAAATAACTGGGCAAGATTTTACGGCGGCTTACACTTTCACAATTCTTGTATTGTAAGTACCGAGCAAGGAAGAAAAGTAGGTAACTGGATAGTAGACCATTTAAAAATGAAAAAATAGAACTCAAAAACTCAAACTCAAATGAAAAAAATTATATGCTCTTTATTAGTAGTAGCAGTATGCTATAACAATTCAAATGCACAAGGCTGCGTAGCCATCAGAACAGTAGGTGGATTAAATACAATGGAACACGCTATGCATGATATGATGCATGATAGCAGTGTTAAAAAGGTTGAAGACCCTAAATGGGATTTAAATATTAGTGGTCGTTATTTTAAATCCTATAAGCATTTTAATGGAACAGATGAGGTAACACAAAGAGTAACTGATGGAACAGATGTACGCAATTTTAGCCGTACGGTAGATTTATCTTTAGTTAGAAAATTAAATGAAAAATGGAGCATTGGTATTGATTTACCATTGGTATATAACGAAAGAACTTCTTTGTACGAGCATGTTAGCAGTGTAAAAGGAAGTCCAAGGTTTTCAACTTACTCACAAGGCATTGGTGATATTCGTATTTCGGCATACAAATGGTTAATCGCTCCAAAAGCTGGAAACAAAGGAAATTTATTAGGAGGCATTGGCATTAAATTGCCTACAGGTAATTATAAAGCAACTGATGTTTTCCATACTTCTTTAACGGCGACAAGAGTAGGGCCAGTGGATCAATCCATTCAACCGGGGGATGGTGGTTTAGGTTTTACATTTGAACTAAACGGATTTAGAGCTATTAATAATACTTGGAGTTTATACAGTAACGCTTATTATTTAATCAACCCACAAGGTAACAATGGAGTGAGCACAGCAAGAGGAGGAACACCAACAGCTGCTGCCATTAAATATACTTCAGATGTTATGAGTGTGCCTGATCAATATTTAATAAGAACAGGTGCTAACTGGACAAAAAATGCAGTTACCTTATCATTGGGCGCAAGATATGAATGTGTGCCAGCTTCAGATTTAATTGGTGACAATACAGGATTTAGAAGACCAGGTAATGTGTTAGCCATAGAACCAGGCGCTAGCTATAGTTATAAGAAATTAAACTTCTATTTATATACCCCAATCGCAGTGAGAAGAGAGCGTCCACAAAGCTATCCAGATGTGTTAAAGACAAATGATACAGGGGTGTTTTCAAGAGGGGATGCTGCTTTTGCAGATTACAGCATTAGCATTGGTATGGGATATAAATTTTAATGGCTAATTAGCATTCAAAAAAGTCATTAAATCAATCAAAGCGCTTTCGCCTTTTGAATTTGAAGTATGATTTTCAAAATACGCTTTCCAGGTAGCATCGTCTATGGAAAGCGTATTTTTTATTTGCTGAACATTCGTTTTGCTTCCTAAGCTCCACATTTTATGGGCAGCTTTTTCAAAAATATAATAAGCTTCTTGACTTACATATTCAGTTTCATTCACTCCACCATAATTGTATACTTCTCTAATTTTTTTATGCTGCCATTTTAACAATTGGTATTTTCCTCCATCGGCTAGTAATTGAAAGAAAGTATTTTCATTACTAGTAGTTGTTATAGGATAGCCACTTACAAAATGGAATAAACCTTTTGTTTTATTATTTTCATCATCAGCCAAATAAAAATCATTAATGATGCCTGCTACGATAAAAAATTGGTTCTCTCTTTTGAAATACAATTTGTCTTCGTATAAAGAATAGTTTAACGAAGAGTCATTAAACTTTACCCCATTTTTTAAATTTACTGAACCACTTACCCATTTTTCTAAAAATAAAGGGGACCCCTTGGTATCCGCTTGTGCCCCAATGGGAATCATTTTACCATCACTATTCTGGATAGATAAATCGCCGCCAACGCCAGTAGATCCCATATGCTTTCCACTCACTTGTGCGTTACTAGCAATTGAAAATGATATAAGAACAGCAAGGGTAATAATAGGTTTCATAAATTAAATTAGTCTTGGGTAATAACTACAAAGTTAAAACTTCCAAGCCTAAATTAATTTTATAAAGGATAAGCGGACAAGCCGTTGTATAAATAGTAAAAAAACTATCCCTTCACAGCTTCTAAAATAGCAAAATGATAAGGCGGTAACATAAAATACTCGTTGTCATTGCCCACTTTAAAGTCTTGGCCAGACCAATGGTCATGCAATACCGAAGGCCTTTCACCATGTTCTTTAAATGCATACCAGGTAACAAAGGAAGTGGTATGTTTGTAGTTAAATAAGCAATATAATTTGCGATTTTCATTGGCGCGCACAAATCCAGCAACATGAATATTGTGTGGTGTCATCCAGGTTACATTTTTAGTATCACTTACTACATCCAATGTTTTACGTATTGCAATTAATTTTTGAGTATTGCTAAAAATGGTATTTTCAAAGGAGCCTTCTTGATGTCTTAGTTCGTTTTTGTCCCAATTCATAATAGGACGGTGCATCCATCTGTTATCATAACTCTTCCCTAGGTCTTGTAAATAGCTATAATCATTGGTATATGCCAACTCATCTCCGTAAAATAACATAGGTATCCCGCCCATAAACATGCTATGGGCTTGCATTAAAATTATTTTACGAAGCGCAAATTCAATTTCTGTCGCATTGTTCCATTCTACTGCTTTTTCTAAACCACACAAAGAGGCAAACGTACCACTAATGCGGGCGTCACCTGTTTTTGGATTTACGGAAAATAAAGCACCAGCGGAAGGAGACCCTTCCTGCCAACCTGCGTAATAATTTTTTAAGTAGGTTCTATGCAAGTATGGATTAAAGCCAACTTGCTCAATAATTTGATCATCATAGCCTAAGCCAATATCATCATGACATCTAGTGTAGGAAATCCAAGTGCATCCATATGGCTTTTGCAGTAATGGATGTTGTGCGGCAAGCATGATGCGGGTATCTCCTGTTGCTAATGCATCCCATTGCAATGCCATTTGTGTTGCGTTATAGGCTACATCACATTCTTTGGCCACATAATGATCGGTTCCAAAATATTTGATAATTTCATTAGGAGCAACAATGGCTTCCCCCAATAATGCCATTCCTGGACTAGCTACTTGGACACATTGTTTCAATAAGCGCAAAAGGGTGTGTGCTTGAGGTAAATTTTGACAAGTAGTACCTAATTGTTTCCAAATAAATGCGGGTGCGTCAATGCGTAAAATATCTACTCCTAAATTGGCATAATGCAAAACATTTTCAAGCATCGCTACCAACACATTGGGGTTGCTATAATTTAAATCCCATTGGTAATGATGAAAAACGCTCATCACCCATTTGTTACATTCTTGAATATAAGTAAAATTGCCAGGTGAAGATTCAGGGAAAATCTCAGGCATCGTTTGATCTAACTGATTGGGAATGTCTCTATTTTCATAAAAATAAAAGAAGTCTTGATAATAAGTATCACCTGCTTTTGCTTTTTGTGCCCATTCATGATGATGAGAAGTATGATTTAAAACAATGTCCAACATCAAGTACATGTTTTGTGCATTCATCTTTCCAATAAGTGTGTTTAAATCCTCATTGGTGCCAAAGCGCGCGTCTACTTTTCTGAAATTAGAAACTGCATATCCTCCATCACTTTCTCCTGCTGGGCTTTCAAATACAGGCATTAAGTGTAAAAAATTAACACCTAGTTCTTCAAAATAATTTAACTTCTCAGCCAATCCATTTAAACTACCCGCAAAACGATCTACATATAAACTCATCCCAGTAATTTGATTGCTCAAAAACCATTTTCCTTGTTTTTCTTTTACAGTATCTTTTTTTAAGAAGCTAGTGGGTCTTTGTAAATGAAAATCAATTAGGGAATTTAATAAGGCGTCAAAACTTTCATTGCGTTTTGGATGTGCTCCATAAATTTCATTAAATAAAGATTCAATGGCTGAAATATGAAGTAAAAATCTTTTGGCGAATGCCTTGTCCTTTTTCTCTAGATCTATATTTTTTGCTTTTAAAAGCTCCTTTCCAAAAGCGTGTAAGGCAGATGAGTTCACAGTGCACTAAATATTTATTTAATTAAAAATCGAGTTGTTTAAATGTTTGAATGCTTCCATGGCACCCATGTACTCACAAGTGCGAGCACCTGCTTTGTTTGCGTTGGCAATTATTTTTTTCCATTCCACTCGTTCAATCGCTTGTAATTGATCAGGTGTATAATTGATTAACTGAAATAATACAGCACCTACAAATGCATCACCAGCACCCGTTGCATCTACTGGCGTAATGGCAATACTTCCAATCATTTCTAAATGATCTCCAACTGATAATAAAGTGCCTTCCTTGCCCAATGTGATCGCAAATATAGCTTGTGATTTTTTCCTCAAAGTTGCAGCAGCATCTTGTACCGTGTCGCAACCTGTAATTAACAATGCTTCTTCATCACTTAGTTTAAAGAAATGGCATTGTTCAATAAAAGGCCATGACTGATCAATAAAGCTTTGCGTATTATTTTGAAATAATAAATGACGATAATTAGGATCAAAGCTGATGATGGCTTTATTTTCTTTTGCCTTCTCAAGTAAATCAGTGTATGCAGATTGCAGAGGTCCTGGTAAGAATCCTGTTGCAGATCCAAAATGTACAATACTATACTCTTTTATTTGTAATGCTGCTAAGTCATCGCTACTTAATTGACCGTCTGCTCCACGGTTAAAATAAAAATCGCGTTCACCATCTTCCATTAAAGAAACAAAAGCAAAAGTAGTAAAATGATTAGGGTCTTGAATCACCCAATGCGTAGCAACACCCATTTCTTGAAGTAAATCAATTAAGTGTTGTCCAAAAGGATCCTTTCCCACTTTTGCAGCCATATCCACTTGCGCACCCAATGCAGCAATGGCAGCAGCAACATTTGCAGGGGCACCTCCTGCTTTCTTTAAAAAATTTTGTCCTTTTGATAAATTAGTTCCTCGATCGGTACAAATCATATCAATCAAAGCTTCCCCTATACATAATACTTTCATAGTCATTTTTATTTCATTCAATCATTTTACACTATTTGCTGTTCCATTCAAATCCCTGACCTGCTTCACAGGATCACTTTTTATCAATAAGGTGAATGCGGAAGCAATTAACAAAAATATACCTCCGAAACTTATCGCTTTATTGGGATCATTGTTTAAAAAGTGTTTTAAAATGTAACCGAAAGTAGTGGTCTGGATTAACATAGGAATTACAATCATCATATTAATAATACCCATGTATACACCATATTTTTCTTTCGGAATTTTATGTACCACTAATAAATAAGGAATGCCCATCATACTAGCCCAAGCAATTCCAAAACCAGTCATTGGAATAAATAATAAATTTTTATCCGTGATATGTGGAAATACTAGTAAGCCAACACCTGCCATAATCAAACAAATCACATGAATTAATTTTGGACTTATTTTTTTGGCCAGCCATAACAATACAAAGGCAGATAAAAAAGTAACAATATTATACCATCCATTTACCAATCCTGTCCAGCCAACAGCCTCGTCATACAATTGATTATGTTCATATACATTTGTTTTCCAAACTGATAAAGCAATACTTTTTGATGCATTTTGCCAATAGCAAAAAAGTGCATACCATTGAAACAAGTATACAAAGGCTAATTGCCACATTACTTTTGGCATATTTTTTATAGCTGATGCAATTTCAACAAAGGGTGTTAGGATATGAAGCGGTTCTTTTTTTAAAGCAGCCAATTCTTGTTCGGTAGGTGGAATTTCAGGTGTTTTATATACTGACCAGCTCACTGAAACAATTGAACATATTGTTCCTAAAAAGAAACTAGCGTAAACCCAAACAGGTAACTTCCCATAGCTACCTGTCATATTTTTCTGAAAAAAGAATAAGGATAAATTAGCCAACGTAATTCCTAAACCTGTAAAAAAACTTTGTGTTAAAAAACCAGAAGCGTGTTGATCATTGGGAAGCTTGTCGGCAATAAATGCACGATAAGGTTCCATCGCTGTATTGTTAGCAGCATCTAATATCCAAAGTAAACCAACGGCCATCCACAAGGCACTACTAAAGGGGAATAGAAATAAACAAATGCTACATAAAATAGCACCTATCATGAAATAAGGTTTTCTTCTACCAAATTTAGGTGACCAAGTTTTGTCGCTCATCGCACCTATAATGGGTTGTATTAATAACCCTGTCATGGGGCCTGCTAAATTTAACAAAGGAATTTGATCAGGACTGGCACCTAACATATCATATATTGGATTTACAGCAGATTGTTGCAATCCAAAGCTGTATTGAATTCCAAAAAAACCAACATTCATGTTGATGATTTGAGAAAATGTCAACCTTGGTTTAAAAGACATAATTTTATCATTTGGTTAAGCAAAGCGTTGCTAAATATAAGTATTTTGTGTTTTAGAACCTGCTTTAAGGGGATTGTATGCTGAATTTTCAAGTTTTTAATTTTTACGCAAACCTTTGCGCTGTGTATCTTTGTTAAAACTTTACAATAATAAGTATGTCTTATTCCATTTCTTATGATAAAAAAAGTGTACTACAAGCACTTAGGTATCATTTTATAAAACAAACTGAGATAAAATCCTTGATGATTGTCGTAAATATTTATGCCATTATAACTGCAATTTTGTTGTTCATGAAGAAAATTAGGCCAGAACCATTTTTGCTAGGATCCTTGTTGTGGCTAGCTTTAATGGGCTTTTTTTGGTACATACTTCCTCAAATATTTTATAAAAAAACAAATCTTTTTAAACAAGAATGGGAATTTGATTTTACAGAAAAGGAGGCCAGTTTACAAAGTAGGGTTGGTCAAGCCTATTGGGAATGGAATTCAGTAACCCATTATTTTGAAAGTCCTGTATTTTTTCATCTCTATTTTGGCCCTAAAAGTTTCTTTTTAATTACAAAAGAAGCTATTTCCAACGAAAACCAACAAAGGATAAGGGAAATTTTAAAACACAAATAGCTTTCGTTTTTAGGTGTTGACCCATGATTTTAAGCTTGATTATTTTCAAAATGGAAGCTAAAAAATAAATTAAACTGGTAAAAATCAACCAATTAGCCTCATATTGCCAAATTGTGCAAACAAAAAGGCAAATAAAATATGTCTATTTTAACAAAAAGTATATTTTTGCGCCGTAAACAAAAACTTTTTACAATGTCAGACATCGCAACAAGAGTTAAAAAAATCATCGTAGACAAATTAGGCGTTGATGAAGCAGAAGTTACCAACGAAGCATCATTTACAAATGATTTAGGCGCTGATTCATTAGACACCGTTGAATTAATTATGGAATTCGAAAAAGAATTCAATATCTCTATTCCAGACGAACAAGCAGAAACAATTACGACTGTTGGTCAAGCTGTTGCTTACATCGATGAGCACGCAAAATAATGTAATATTATTTAACGGCTTCCAATTAAACACAGCATATTTAATCCGCCTTTTTGAGCCTTTGCTTTGAAGGCGGATTATTCATTTAAAAAACGAGATCATGTCATTTAAACGCATTGTAGTTACAGGTATAGGTACTTTAAATCCATTGGGAAATAATCTTGAAGAATATTGGCATAATTTAATCAATGGAGTTTCAGGAGCGGATGTGATTACGCAGTTTGATGCAACTAAGTTTAAGACTCAATTTGCTTGTGAAATAAAAGGCTTCGATCCAACTCAATTTATGGACCGAAAGGAAGCCAGAAAACTAGATCGTTTTGCTCAAATTGCTTTAGTGGCAAGTGATCAAGCGGTGATGGATGCTGGAATAACAAAAGAAAATGTAGACCACGATCGGGTTGGCGTCGTATTTGCAAGCGGCATTGGAGGGTTGACGACTTTCACAGAGGAAATTACCAATTTTGTAAATGGGGACGGCACGCCAAGATTCAATCCTTTCTTCATCCCAAAAATGATTTTAGACATTGCAGCGGGTCAAATATCTATGAAACATGGATTCAGAGGGCCTAATTACGCAGTGGTAAGTGCTTGTGCGTCCAGTACCAATGCCATCATTTCAGCAATGGATAACTTGAGATTGGGCAAAGCAGACATCATTATTGCAGGAGGTTCAGAATCTGTGATTGGAATTGCAGGCATGGGTGGGTTTAATGCTATGAAAGCTATGAGTGAAAGAAATGATGATCCCAAAACGGCAAGTCGCCCTTACGACAAAGAACGAGATGGATTTGTGATGGGGGAAGCGAGTGGCGTATTAGTGTTAGAAGAATTGACGCATGCGATTAAACGTGGTGCTAAAATATATTGTGAAGTAGTAGGAGGAGGCGCAACAGCTGATGCCTATCATTTAACGGCCCCACATCCAGAAGGTTTAGGTGCAAAAAATGTCATGAATGCAGCCTTGAAAGATGCAAACATGTTAGCTACTGAAATTGATTATATCAATACACACGGCACTTCGACCCCATTGGGCGATATAGCCGAAGTAAAAGCGATTACCGAAGTATTTGGGGAGCACGCTTATCAATTAAATATCAGTGCGACTAAATCTATGACTGGTCACTGTTTAGGGGCTGCGGGTGTTATAGAAGCTATCGCCTGTATTCAGGCCGTTATACACGACATTATTCCACCAACCATTAATCACTTTACAGATGACCCTGCCTTGGATAATCGCCTTAATTTTACGTTTAACAAACCACAACAACGTGTTGTAAATGCTGCATTAAGCAATACTTTTGGTTTTGGTGGCCACAATGCTTGTGTAATTGTTAAAAAGTACAAGGCATAATACAATATTTTGTGAAGCATAGATTTAACCAATTCATTTCGATATTTAAATCTATATGTAAAAAAACAGGTTTTGCTGCTGATCTATATTCATTAATTGGATTTCGCACCCACAATATTTTATTGTACCAAACTGCGCTAAATCATCGGTCTATAAAAGACAACCCTACTGAAAATAATGAGCGCTTAGAATTTTTGGGGGACGCTGTTATTGGAGCGGTAGTAGCAGCTTATTTATTTAAAAAATATCCTTACAAAGGGGAAGGGTTTTTAACCGAAATGCGCTCAAAAATGGTGAATCGTGCACAGTTGAATCATATTGCGATTCAAATGGGATTAAAAAAAATGACCAAGTTTAATAAGCTGGATGGAGGGTTAAGAAGTAGTCAAATTTTTGGCAATACCCTCGAAGCTTTGGTGGGGGCTATTTATTTAGATAAAAAATACAATTTTACAAAAAAATGGATTGTAGAAAAGATGATTCATCCCTACTTATTCATGGACGATCTTGAACAAATTGATATTAACATAAAAAATAAAATCATCGGTTGGGCCTTAAAACAAGGAAAGCAGCTTGATTTTGTGTTAGCAGGCGAACAATTGGAAGGTAGACGTAAATTATTTACGATCAATGTGGTCATAGATGGGGAAATAATTTCCAGCCAAAGGGGGTTCACGAAAAAAGATGCTAGTCAATTAGCTGCCCAAAAAGCAATTGAATCGTTGGGAATTTAATTGTAATGCACCCAAATTCAATTAATGAATGGTTTGGCATAGTTCAATGAGCACGCCATTGGTTTCTCTAGGATGCACAAAACAGACTAACTTATTATCTGCCCCTTTTTTGGGCGAATCTTGTAGCAAGGTAAATCCTTCATTTCGCAATCGTTCCATTTCGATAACAATGTCAGCCACTTCAAAAGCAATGTGGTGCATCCCTTCGCCTTTTTTTGCAATAAATTTAGCTATAACACCTTCGGGATCAGTACTTTCTAATAATTCAATTTTAGTCGAATTTTTTAATAAAAAAGCAGTGGTAACTTTTTCAGATTCAACGGCTTCTTTTTTATAACAAGCACAATTTAAAAGCTTTTCAAAAATAGGAATACTCACTTGTAAGTCCTTTACTGCAATCCCGATATGATCAACTTGATACTGCATGAAAAATTGTTTTACGAATTGGGAAAAAAATAGACCTCAAAGCTAACGAAATCATGTTAATCCGACCCTAAGCTTTACTTTTGTATTCTGAAAAATCATAAACAGACATGCTAAAATTACCTATTTATCTAGATCATAATTCAACTACCCCAATGGACCCAAGGGTATTAGAGGCAATGATACCTTATTTTACCGAAAATTTCGGTAATGCTGCGAGCAGAAACCACTCATTTGGATGGCAAGCCGAAGAGGCAGTGGACTATGCACGTGAGCAAGTTGCTCAATTAATTGGCGCTGATGCAAAAGAAATAATTTTTACTTCAGGGGCCACCGAAGGCGATAATTTGGCAATTAAGGGTGTATACGAAATGTATGCAAGCAAGGGGAATCATATTATCACTTGTACAACCGAACATAAAGCTGTTTTAGATACTTGTAAACACCTTGAAAAATTAGGTGCTGAGGTTACCTACTTAGATGTGCAACCTGATGGACTAATTGATTTGAAAGCATTAGAAGCTGCCATGAGACCTACCACTATTTTAGTGGCAATTATGTATGCAAACAATGAAATTGGGGTGATACAACCCGTTAAAGAAATTAGTGCTATCGCCAAAAAGCATGGTGCCTTGTTTTTTACAGATGCAGTACAAGCAGTGGGTAAAATACCTGTTGATGTAAATACCGATGGCATTGATATCATGGCCTTCACCGCCCACAAAATGTATGGTCCAAAAGGAATTGGTGCTTTGTATGTTCGTCGTAAAAATCCACGTGTAAAAGTAACTGCACAAATGGATGGTGGTGGACACGAAAGAGGCATGCGAAGCGGTACTTTAAACGTGCCTGGTATTGTTGGTTTTGGGAAAGCTGCCGAAATTGCAAGAATAGATATGGCTGCAGACACAGAAAGAATATCTAAATTAAGAGATAAGTTAGAGAATGCATTAAAGCAAATTGATGAGACCTATGTTAATGGCAATCCTGCGCACCGTTTACCGCATGTAAGTAATATTTCTTTCAAATATGTAGAGGGTGAAGGCTTGATGATGGGTTTTAACAAGGACATCGCATTGTCTTCAGGATCGGCTTGTACCTCTGCTTCATTAGAACCTAGTTATGTATTGAAGGCATTAGGATTAGGAGATGATTTAGCACATAGTTCATTGCGTTTTGGATTGGGTCGTTTTACCACCGAAGAACAAATTGATTTCACCATTAAAGCTGTTTCAGAAACTGTTTTGAAGTTGAGAGAAATGAGTCCACTTTGGGAAATGTTTAAAGAAGGTGTGGACATTGATTCCATTCAATGGGCACATCATTAAATATTTTTGTGAGGGTACGAGGCACATCACTAATTTCAATTTAATTTTACAAAATATTAAAATATATAACAATGGCATATTCAGATAAAGTAATTGATCATTATTCTAATCCTAAAAATGTAGGAACATTAGATAAAGCATCTAAGAGTGTAGGTACTGGTTTAGTAGGTGCACCAGAATGTGGAGACGTTATGCGTTTGCAAATTCAAGTGGACGAAGCTACCGGTATTATCACTGACGCGAAGTTTAAAACATTTGGTTGTGGTTCTGCGATAGCATCAAGTTCTTTAGCAACTGAGTGGTTAAAAGGTAAGTCAGTTGACGAAGCAGTTAAAATTGACAACATGGATTTAGTTGAGGAATTAAACTTACCTCCTGTAAAAATTCACTGTTCAGTTTTAGCAGAAGATGCAATCAAATCTGCAATCAACGATTACCGTAAAAAGAATGGTTTAGAAGAATTGGTATTTGAAGAGCGTATTCACTAAACTTATACAATGAGTGAAGTAGCAGAAAATACTATTTTGGTGAGCGACAAGGCGAAGGCAAAAGTCATACAACTTATGCAAGATGCTGAAATTGTAAATGATCCAACCTATTTTTTAAGGGTAGGTGTAGTTGGTGGCGGCTGCTCAGGACTAAGCTATAAATTGGACTTTGATAATGAGATCAAGCCTATGGACCAAGTATTTGAAGACAATGGAGTGAAAGTGGTCACTGATTTAAAGAGCTTCTTATATTTAGTAAATACTGAGTTGGATTTTTCTGATGGATTAAATGGAAAAGGGTTTTACTTTAACAATCCCAATGCGAGCCGAAGTTGTGGTTGTGGTGAAAGTTTCGCAGTGTAGCCTTTATTGAGTTTTTTTCGAAATTCTAGCTTTTATCACTTTTCTTCGAAATACAAGTTTTATTGTAGCTTTGATCTCTATGTGGGCAATTTGCAAAAAAGAATGGACACAATATTTTAATGGGTTAACTGGTTATTTAATCATTGGGTTTTATTTAGTGGTTAACGGACTCTTTTTATTCATTCTTCCAAATTATAATTTGTTTGATTTTGGATATGCATCTCTACAAGCATATTTTGATTTTGCACCTTGGTTTTTATTATTATTGATTCCAGCCATTACCATGCGTAGCTTTTCGGAAGAATATAAGCTAGGCACATATGAAGTACTAAACACTTTACCAATAAGCTCATTTCAGCTTGCCTTAGGAAAGTTTTTAGGTGCCCTGCTCATTGTGCTTGCCGCTATTTTACCAACCATCCTATATGCTTTTGCATTGGATCAATTAAGTACAATCGGCGGCTTAGATTGGGGTGCAACATTGGGTGCTTACGGTGGGCTTCTTTTTTTGGCAGGGGTATACACAGCGGTAGGTGTTTACACAAGCAGTATGTCAAAAAATTCGATCATAGCATTGTTATTTTCGATCATAATTTCTATTTTTTTGTACAAAGGATTCGATTGGATAAGTAATAGCTTGTTATTTAACAATGGATTCAACTACTATATTCAACAATTAGGACTTAGCTTTCATTATCAAAATATGGGTAAAGGGGTTATCGCTTTTGTTGATGTCATTTTTTTTGCCTCTTTTATTTTATTGTTTTTATTAGGCACTGTAGAGCAAATAAAGGGCAAAGTAAAATATTCACTCATAATTGGCGTTGTGGTAGGGCTTAATTTTTTAGCAACTTTTATTCCCAATCAATGGGATTTAACCAAGGACAAAAGATATACAGTAAGTGCCCATTCAAAGGATTTGTTGAAAGATATAAATACAGTTACTAAAATCCATGTTTACCTTGGTGGAGACATTCCAACTTATTATACTAAAATTGCGCAGTCTACTATTTCATTGCTTGATCAATTAAAAAAAGTGAACCCACAACATATTGAATGGCAGTTGGAAGTTCCCAATAAATTATACAAGGATACCAGCTTATTTCTGTTTTATGATAGTCTTTCAAAATTAGGTTTACCAATAGAACATATTCAAAATGGAGAAACAGAAACTGATAAAAGAGTTGATCAACTGGTTGTGCCTGGTGCTTTAGTGGAAGTGGAAGGATTGAAACCAATTGTCATTGACTTACGTGCCAGTAAAAAATATTTCAAGCCATATAATATAGTCAAAGATATTCCCACCGAAGATCCTGAAGCAAGTGCCAATGCAGCTGAGGCATTATTGGAGTATAAATTTGTACAAGCAATTTATTTACTAAATCGTAGTTATATTCCTCACATAAGTTATTTAATTGGCAATGGTGAACCTATTGATTTAAGTGTAAATGAGATAGGTAATGCCATAAAAAACCAGTATCATTTATCCGTTTTTGACTTAAAAAAAGGGTATCCTACAGCAGACAAAATTAAAACTTTACTTATCGTAAAACCAACAATTCCATTTTCAGATGAGGATAAACTAAAATTGGATCAGTATGTAATGAATGGGGGTAATATCATCTGGGCAGTTGACAAGTTATATGCTGAATATGATAGTTTGCAAAAATCAGATGGGTCCTATGTTGCCTTTGATCGGAGTTTACAACTTGATGATTTATTTTTAAAATATGGAGCTAGGATTAATTCCAATTTGGTGCAAGATTTAAATTGTGCGAAGCTACCTATTGTAGTGGGTAAGCAGCCTAATGGGGATCCTTTGATACAAAGATTACCTTGGCCTTATTATCCTTTTTTATATGGAAATGAAAATACAGCAATCACACAAAATATGGATAGGGTGTTATCCCAGTTCCCTTCTAGTATTGATACACTTGCAAATAAAGGCATTAAAAAAACGATTTTATTAAGTACAGATTCGAATTCAAGACTCATTAGCACTCCTAATTTAGTTAGCATAAATAGTGTAAGTGACGAAGTTGATTTTACAAGCTTTTCTAAAAGTAAAATTCCAGTTGCTGTTTTACTCGAAGGAAATTTTGTGTCACTTTTTGCAAATAGAATTGCTGAGAAGCTACAAGATTCAATCAAGTTAATTACAGGGAATCAATTTTTGAGCAAAGGAATCTTACCTTCTAAGCAAATAATACTTTCTGATGCAGATATTCTAACCAATAAAATGACAAAAAATCCGAAAGGGAATTCGGTACCAATGCCCATGGGGATGCTTCCCTATGAAGCATTTCAGTTTGCAAATAACAATTTTTATTTGAATTCAATTGCTTATTTAAATGAGCCTGAAATATTATTAGAAAGTAGAAATAAGAACCTTATTTTAAGGGTACTTGATAAACAGAAACTTGCCAATTCAAAGCAATATTGGCAAGCACTGCTATTACTCGGTCCAATCGTTATTTTAACTTTATTTTTTTTGATTTGGACTCGTTATCGAAAACAGCAATTTGGAACTTAGCAATTCTTTATTAACTTTATATTATGAACACTGACCAACTTGTATATGCAGTATTTGGCATCGTTATCATGTTTGCTTTAATCATTGACTTAGGTTTTTTAAGTAGAAAAGAGCGTGTCATTACCATTTCAAAAGCTTTACAACAAACATTTTTCTGGATATTGCTTGCGATTGCATTTTTTGGTTTTATATGGTATGAGGAAGGTCAAAAAGTTGGATTAGAGTTTTTGAGTGGTTATTTAATGGAGTGGAGTTTAAGTGTTGACAATATTTTTGTTTTCATTTTAATTTTTGATGCATTCAAGGTAAAAGAAAAAAATTATCCAAGAGTATTGTTGGTAGGCATTTTGGCTGCAATTATTTTTAGAATTTTATTTATTACATTAGGCGTTGCTTTGGTGTCAAAATTTGCATGGATTTTGTATTTATTCGGGTTATTTTTAATTTATACTGGATACAAAATGTTTACTGCAGACGAGTCAGAGAATTTTGATCCTCATGAATCCAAAATATATAAATTGTTAAAAAAGTTTTTACCCATTGGCCATTCGGATGGCAATGGTAAATTTATTATTAGAGATCATAATAAAAAACCAATTTATACAAGTTTATTCGTAGTTGTTGTTTTGTTAGCATCTATTGATTTGGTTTTTGCATTGGATTCTATTCCTGCAGTTATGGGCATTTCCCAAAATAGCTTAGTAATTTATACATCTAATATTTTTGCTGTGCTAGGATTGAGGTCATTATTTTTTTTACTAAAAGGAGCCGTAAAGCAGTTTCAATATCTACAGCAAGGAATTGCTATTGTACTCATTTTTATTGGCATTAAAATGCTAGGCGAACACTATGTTCATATTTTGATAAAAGATCAAAATACACAAGTACTATTATCTTTATTTGTTATTGTTTTTTGTATAACAGGTTCTATTTTGTATTCAATTTTTAAGAACAAACAAAAATTAAAAAAGGAATTAAATTCCAATTAACTTTACCATCTAATAAAAAGCGCATGAACGGAAAAAAAGTAATTGCATTAATTTTAATCATATTATTTATTGATCAAGCTATCAAGTTTTATATAAAACTCAATTTTTTTATAGGGGAAGAACATATGATGGTTGGAAATTGGGCAAGACTTCATTTTATTGAGAATGAAGGTATGGCTTGGGGCTTGAAATTTGGTGGAGATTTTGGTAAAATTATATTAACCTTATTCAGATTGGCTGCTGTTGTATGGGGTTCATTTTTGATAAAAGGATTTATCCAAAAAAAGTATCATTCTGGATTTATTGTTTGTGCTGCACTGATTTATGCTGGAGCTGTTGGAAATTTAATTGACAGTTTGTTTTATGGGATGATTTTTGATCAAAGTGTACCATATACCACTCAAGTTGCCACTTTCTTACCCAACACAGGCGGCTATGCTTCCTTTTTACATGGCAAAGTTGTTGATATGTTTTATTTCCCAATTATTAGGGATGCACATTTTCCGTCTTGGTTCCCAATTTGGGCTGGGGAAGAATTTGAATTTTTTAGGCCTGTTTTTAATTTTGCAGACGCATCTATAAGCACTGGTGTTATTACCTTATTTTTATTTCAAGGAAAGTTTTTGAAGAAACTACCTTAGGAAAATGGCTGCTTATATAATCCCAAAGCCAAATAGCTTAAAATTTCGTACCTTCGTGCCCTAAAAATTAGCTAGGACAAGCGTTTTATGAGCAATCAATATCCAGAATTTAATGGCTTACATTTGCCCACCATTGAGGCAGCAGTATTGGCTACATGGAAAAAAGAACAAGCCTTTGAACAATCAATAAGTTTACGGGAAGGCAAAAAGCCCTTTGTTTTTTACGAAGGCCCGCCAAGTGCAAACGGCATGCCTGGTATTCACCATGTTATTTCTAGAACTTTAAAAGATATGATGTGTCGTTATAAAACGATGCAAGGTTTTCAGGTGAAAAGAAAAGGAGGATGGGATACCCATGGCTTACCTGTTGAATTGGGTGTTGAAAAAGAATTGGGCATTACAAAAGAAGATATTGGTAAAAAAATTACCATTGAAGAGTATAATAAAAAATGTCGTGAAGCAGTTTTAAGATACAAGAAAGAGTGGGACGACATCACCAACAAAATGGGTTACTGGGTGGATTTAAACAATCCTTACATCACTTTTGAGAATAATTATATTGAAACGCTTTGGTGGATATTAAGCACACTTTATAAAAAAGGGTACGTATATCAAAGTGTAAGTATTCAACCTTATTCACCAGCGGCAGGGACCGGATTAAGTTCACACGAATTAAACCAACCAGGCACATACAAGGATGTTAAGGATACCTCTGCTGTTGTGATGTTTAAAGCCATTCCATCAAGCGCTGCTCAATTTTTATTTGATGCAGCAGCTACCAATAAAAATAATCAGGATGTGTATTACATGGCATGGACCACTACGCCATGGACCTTGCCTTCGAATTTAGGGTTAACTGTAGGACCCAATATTGATTATGTTTTAGTGGCTACCTACAATCCATATACTGCAATGCCAGTGAATGTAGTATTAGCGAAAGCATTGGTATCAAAGTATTTTAAAGAAGAAGGGTTAGCTTTAGAAACATATGCAGAGGGTGATAAAATACTTCCTTGGAAAATACTTGCAACATTTAAGGGTACTGAATTAAATGATTTGCGTTATGAGCAATTGATGCCATTTGAAGCAAACGATCCTGCTACATTTGAAGGAGATCCGTTTAAAATTATATTAGGCGATTTTGTTACTACCGAAGATGGTACCGGTATTGTACATACCTCACCAGCATTTGGTGCGGATGACTATAAGGTAGGACAAAAAAATAATTTAGGTATTATTACATTGGTTGATAGAGAAGGAAAATTTGTAGATGGTGTTGGAGAATTTAGTGGCCGCTTTGTAAAAAACTATAAGGATGAGAAAGAATATGTGGATGTAAACGTAGACATCTGTGTAAAATTGAAAAAAGAAAATCGTGCTTTTAAAGTTGAAAAATACGAACACAATTATCCGCATTGTTGGAGAACGGACAAGCCCATTTTATATTATCCTTTAGATGCTTGGTTTATTAAAACAACTGCGGTGAAAGATCGATTAGTTGAATTAAATAAAACCATTAACTGGAAACCAAAGAGTACAGGGGAAGGCCGTTTTGGTAATTGGTTAGAGAATATGGTGGACTGGAATTTATCCCGCAGTAGATATTGGGGAACGCCATTGCCTATTTGGAGAACCGAGGATGGCACTGAAGAAATTTGTGTTGGGTCCATTGAAGAATTAACTACTTTATTTGCTGCAGCAAAAGAAAAAGGCTTTAACAAAGAAGTGAATTTGCAAATAATAGATGGCAAGTTGGATGTGGATTTGCACAAACCATTTGTGGATCAAATTGAATTGTTAAGCGCATCAGGCCAACCTATGAAACGTGTCGCTGACCTTGTTGACGTTTGGTTTGACTCTGGCGCGATGCCGTATGCGCAGTGGCATTATCCGTTTGAAAATAAAGATTTAATTGATAAAGGCGAAGCCTTCCCAGCCGATTTTATTTGCGAAGGCGTGGATCAAACCCGTGGATGGTTTTACACTTTACATGCTTTGGGTGTATTATTATTTGATAGTGTTGCTTACAAAGCTGTGATGAGCAATGGCTTGGTATTGGATAAGAACGGTAATAAAATGAGCAAACGTTTGGGTAATGTGGTAAATCCATTTGAGACCTTAGAAAAATATGGGGCCGATGCAACAAGATGGTATTTAGTTACCAATGCATCGCCATGGGATAATTTAAAATTTGATTTATCAGGCATACAGGAAGTACAAAGAAAATTCTTTGGCACTTTATACAATACCTATCAGTTTTTTGTCTTGTATGCGAATGTAGATGGATTTAAATTTGAACAGGATTATATGCCTGTTGTAGAACGTCCTGAAATTGATCAATGGATTATATCTTCCTTACATAGTTTAGTACAAACGGTAACTACGTCCATGGATGATTTTGAACCCACCAATGCTGGCCGTGCTATTGAAAGTTTTGTGGATGAACAATTGAGTAATTGGTATGTTCGTTTATGTCGTCGTAGATTCTGGAAAGGAACGTATTCTGCTGATAAAATTGCCGCCTACCAAACCTTGTATGAATGTTTAGAAACCATTACAAGATTGATGGCACCAATTGCGCCCTTTTTCTGTGATCAAGTCTTTAGAAATTTAAACGGTATTACAAAACGCCACAATGCAACTTCAATACATCATGTTGATTTTCCTAAAGCCGATGCTTCTAAAATGGACATTGCCTTAGAAGAGCGCATGCATTTGGCACAGGATATATGTTCATTGGTTTTATCGATTCGAAAGAAAGTAAATATTAAAGTACGTCAGCCTTTACAAAAAATATTAATTCCAGTATTGGATCCAAAACAAAAAGCTGCCATTGAACAAATGGAAGAATTGATTTTGGCCGAGGTTAATGTTAAAGAAATTAATTATATCACTGAGACGGAAGGGGTAATAAGTAAAAAGTTAAAACCCAATTTTAAGTTATTGGGGGCTAAGTTAGGAACTAAAATGAAGCAAGCTTCAGCAGTAATTGCAAGTTTAAGTCAGGTTCAAATTAGCCAATTGGAAAAAGAGGGCACATTGAATTTAGCTATCGAAGGGGAAATGGTTCCTTTATTGGTTTCTGAGGTCGAAATAATTGCCGAGGACATTCCAGGATGGAGCGTTGCTGTTAAAAATGCACTCACTGTAGCCTTAGACATTACGCTGAGTCCTGACTTGGTAAAGGAAGGAAATGCCAGAGAATTGATAAATAGGGTACAAAGTATCCGAAAAGAGGCCAATTTTGAGTTAACTGACAAGATTTTACTCCGAATTGTGGATAACCCAGCTTTGAGAGATGCTATTAATGAATTTTCCGATTATATTTGCCACGAAATATTGGCATTGGGAATAGACTGGGTTCCGGAATTAGAAGACGGGGTCGATGTCGAAATTAATGACCATTTAGTTAGGATTTCAGTTTTACAAAAAGGATAATTATTATGGCAACAAAGAAAATAGCGCCAAAAAAAGCGGCACCTGTAAAAAAAGCTGTAGCTGCTAAAAAAGCGGCTCCTGCAAAAGCGGTTGCGAAAGCAGCACCTGTAAAAAAAGTGGCGCCTGCAAAGACAGCTACCAAAGCGGCGCCTGCAAAAGCGGTTGCGAAAGCAGCACCTGTGAAAAAAGCGGCGCCTGCAAAAGCGGTTGCGAAAGCAGCACCTGTGAAAAAAGCGGCGCCTGCAAAGACAGCTACCAAGGCGGCTCCTGCAAAAGCGGTTGCGAAAGCAGCACCTGTGAAAAAAGCGGCGCCTGCAAAGACAGCTACCAAAGCGGCTCCTGCAAAAGCGGTTGCGAAAGCAGCACCTGTGAAAAAAGCGGCCCCTGCAAAGACAGCTACCAAAGCGGCTCCTGCAAAAGCGGTTGCGAAAGCAGCACCTGTGAAAAAAGCGGCCCCTGCAAAGACAGCTACCAAGGCAGCTCCTACCAAAGTGGCTCCTACTAAAGCGACGCCTGCAAAAGGAACTGTAAAAGCAGCCACTGCCCCCACAAAAGCAAATGAACCAGTTAAACCTGTTGAAAAATACGTTCCTCCCGTAAAGGCAGCACCAAAAGTGCCAACGGCTCCTGTTAAACCTGTTCGAAAAACTGAAGAGCCTATCAAAGAAATAAAAGTGCCTAAGATTACTGCAAAAGGAAGCGTTCCTTACCAACCCGGATATGTGCCAATGGAAAAGAGAAAAGAGGTTGAAAAATCAACTGAAACTTTGATTAGGTATACAGATGCTGAATTGTTAGAATTTAAAGAAGTTGTCTTAAAAAAATTAGAAGAATTAAAAAATCAGGTAGCCTATTACAAAGACCAAATGAGACATACCGGTGCTTTTGGAGGTGATATAGACGATGCAAGGTATATGACGATGGAAGATGGTACCGTGAGTATGGAAAGAGAATTGTTAGCAAGTAAGGTAAGTCAAAACATTGGAGTGATCCAAAAACTTGAATTTGCCTTAATGCGTATAGAAAATAAAACATATGGCATTTGTAGGGTTACCGGCATGAAAATACCTAAAGAACGTTTGCTATCAGTGCCACATACGACAACAACCGTTGAAGGAAAAGGAAGTGAGAAAAAATAACGCAAACATTTATTTTACTTCCTGCATTTCAATTAATTTCCTGTAATACCCATTTTGAGCAATTAATGCATCATGGTTACCCCGTTCTACGATGGAACCTTTTTGCAATACAATAATTTCATCAGCATGACGAATGGTGGAAAGTCGGTGTGCGATAACAATGGAAGTTCTGTTTTGCATCATATTGTTGATGGCTTCTTGCACTAATTTTTCACTTTCTGTGTCCAAAGCGGATGTAGCTTCATCTAAAATTAAAATGGGAGGGTTTTTTAATACGGCTCTCGCAATGGTTAATCTTTGACGTTCTCCACCACTTAATTTACTTCCACGATCACCAATCATGGTAGAAAAGCCATCTTCCTTTTTGGAAATAAATTCAAATGCGTTTGCAATTTTTGAAGCAGCGACAATTTCATCATGAGTCGCATTGGGCATTCCTAAAGCAATATTGGCAGCAATTGTGTCATTAAATAAAATAGGTTCTTGGGTGACAATACTAATTTGTTGTCTAACACTATGTAAGCTATAGGCTTTTATATTTTTTCCATCAATCAACAATTCACCACTACTTACATCATGAAAGCGAGGTATTAAGTCTGCTAAAGTACTTTTACCGGCTCCTGATGCACCTACTAGTGCAATGGATTTTCCTTTTTGTATTGTCAAATCAATATTTTTCAATATCGATATGTCCTGGTAAGAAAATTGAACATTTTTAAATTCAATTGAATCAGCAAAGCCAAAAAGTTCAATGGGATTGTTAGCTTCCTCCACAATAATGGGGGCTTCTAATACTTCATTTAATCGGTCTAAAGTGGCCGTCCCTCTATTCACATTATAAAATGATTGAGATAGGGCTTTTGCAGGATTAATAATTTGTGAAAATAAGGCAACATATCCTATGAAAGCACTACCTGATAAGATCTCTCCACTCAACACCAACCTCCCCCCAAACCAAAGCACACCACATAAAATAATGACGCCTAAGGACTCAGACAGGGGAGATGCCAAGTCCCTACGGTATAAAATTTTATTTTTTATAAAAAATATTTCATCAATCAATCCAAAAAAGTTTTTCTTTACGCGCCCCTCAGCATTAAACGCTTTAATAATTCTTAACCCTGTTAAGGTTTCCTCCATCTGGGTCATTATTTCGCCCCATTTTATTTGAGCTTGATTGGTTTGTTTTTTTAAGCTTCTACCAATTCTTCCAACAATAAGCCCTGCTAATGGTAATAAAACAAAAACAAATAAAGTCAGCTTTACACTAATTACAAATAAAACAACAATGATCCCAATTATATTTAAGGGTTCTTTAATCATTCCTTCTAATGCACCTATTATAGAGGTTTCAAGTTCAGCAATATCATTGGAAGACCTACTTAAAATATCTCCTTTGCGTTGTTCAGTAAAATAGCCAATTGGTAATTGTAAAATTTTGTTGTATAGTAATTTTGAATACTTTTTAGTTACAGCGTTGCGGATGGGCGCTAAAAAGTAAAATGATAAGTATAAAAACAAATTCTTTAACAGAACAGCAATAATAATACCCAAACAAATCCAAGCTAAAGCATAGGCTTTTCCATAGTGCGTAATTTGATTTTGTAAAAATACATATACCATGTCTTTTATATTGCTTGCATCAGTGGTCAAGTTGGAAACAGTACCATTCAAATTTCCTTTTCCAAAGATTAAATCCATAAAAGGGACAAGCATACTTAAGGAAAAAAGGCTAAAAATGATAGAAAGTGAAATAAACAAGGTGTACAAAACCATATATAATTTGTACTCCTTTATATAACTTATGATTCTTAAAAATTTCTTCATGTATAAACTATTCAACGAAATTATGAGCAAAGTAACTAATTTTACATTGAATCAACGATTTTGATTATTATGGAAGAAGGTAAAAGACAAAAACAGGTTGCAGGTGCAATTCAAACAACCTTAAATGATATTTTCTTAAAATTGGGATTAACTATTATGGATGGAGGAATGGTATCCATTTCATCTGTAAAAGTAACCCCCGATTTATTAGAAGCGAGAATTTATCTTAGTTTATTTCAAGTTGTTGACACAAAGGCTTGTTTTAAAAAAATTGAAGCCCAAAGTTGGGAAATTAAAAAAAGACTAGGGGATGAAATGAAACATGCACTAAGACGTATCCCTGTGTTGCATTTTTATGTGGACGATACCTTAGATTATGTTTTTAAAATGGAAGAGATTTTAAAAACTTTATAAGTGCACTTTTTAATCGCATGGCGTTATTTTAGAGGTAAGTATGCTTTTCAAGCAATACAAATTATTGCATGGGTCAGTGTCTCTGCTATTGCAATAGGCACAGCTGCATTAATTACTATTTTGAGTGTTTCCAATGGGTTTACAGAAGTGGTGAAAGGATTGTATGCTGATTTTTATGCAGATGTTCGTGTCACTCCAAAACAAGGAAAGTTTTTTACCATTGATGAAATGCAATATGAACAATTAAAGCGTATAGTGGGCGTAAATGCGATAAGTAAAGTTGTTGAAAATAGGGTCTTACTCGTAAAAGGAGGGTATCAAACAGTTGCCCTGCTTAAAGGAGTTGAAAATTCATATGGTGAAATTAATCAAATTGGGAATCATTTGAAAAGAGGTGCCTATGCAATAGGGGATTTACAAAGCCCTTTGTTAACAATGGGTATTGGTGTAGAACATAAATTAGGTTTGATGCAACAATTGATTGGGGATACAGTTCAGTTGTATGCGGTAAACAGAGCTGGTAAAACAATTTCAAGCATTGATCAACTCAATACATTGACAGCAAAAGAGGCAGGTGTTTTTTCTGTGCAACAAGAATTTGATGATCAATATGTTTTTACCAATTTAGGGTTTGCTCAATTTCTTTTTGATGTACAATCCAACCAAGTGACTGCACTTGAATTTTCAATTTCAAAAAATGTTGCTGAAGAAAAAGTAATAGCCACCATACAAAAAATAATAGGCCCTAATTTTATAGTACGCAATAAGTACCAACAAAATATTGATTTGTACAAAATCATGCAAGTTGAAAAGTGGATTATATTTTGTATTCTATCTTTAATCATGTTAGTAGCCTCCTTTAATTTGGTAGGTGCAATAACCATGTTGGTTTTAGAAAAACAAAAAGACATTCAAGTATTTAATGCAATGGGGGCAACCTCCTGGGATGTGCAAAAAATATTTTTACTATTGTCAACCATAATGGCTTTTTTAGGAGCGATTATTGGAGGTGGATTAGCGAGTATATTTTGTTGGTTGCAATACCAATTTCATTTTATTAAATTGGGAGGTGGTTCCTTTGTGATTGACTATTATCCCATAAAACCAATGGCTATTGATTATATAGCGATAATGAGTTTAGTGGTTGTCATCGCACTGGGTGCAGGGTGGGTTCCCGCACGTAATGCAGCTAAAAAAATGCAGGAGCGTATTGATTAATAATCACCTAAAGTTTCGGCTAACTGACCAAGTGCACTAGCTAGTTGAGCGTCATTTGGCGCAATACCATGCCATTCGTGTCCAGTTTCCATAAAATCAACACCTTTGCCCATGGTTGTTTTCATTAAAATAACAATGGGTTTACCTTGGCCAGTGAATGATTTTGCTTTTTCTAAAGTTGCAACAATCTCATCCATATTATGCCCATCCATATTAAATACGGTCCAATTAAAAGCGGTAAACTTTTCTTCCAAACTATCAAGGTTTAACACTTTGCTCAGTGGCCCATCAATTTGTTGTCCATTTACATCGATGGTGGCAATATAATTATCTACTTTATTGTGTGCAGCAAACATGATCGCCTCCCAATTTTGCCCTTCTTGTAATTCACCATCACCATGCAATGAATAAATGATTCTATCGTCATTGTTATATTTTTTACTAAGTGCTGCACCAATTGCCACACTCATCCCTTGACCTAGAGAGCCACTTGCAATGCGAATTCCTGGTAAATGTTCATGCGTTGTTGGGTGCCCTTGTAAACGAGAATTTATTTTACGAAAAGTAGATAATTCCTTGGTATCAAAAAAACCATATCTTGATAAAACAGCATAGAAAACAGGAGAAATATGACCATTCGATAAAAAGAAAATATCTTCATTTTTGCCGTCCATTGTAAAATGAGTATCCAATTTCATTACTTTAAAATACAGGGCAGTTAAAAAATCGGCACAGCCTAAGGAGCCACCTGGGTGACCACTTTGTTGTGCATGGACCATTCTTACAATGTCTCTTCTTATTTGAGAGGCAATTTTTGTCAATTCAATTGTTTCCATAGTATACATATCTATTGCACAAAGATAACTAAAAAAAAGACTTATGAAGAATACGATGATTTACTTAGCTTTGTATACTCAAATAATTGATTATGTCAGACGAATTAAAGAAAATCATTACGGAGGCCGAAGCAGGGATGAAAAAGGCCATCAATCACTTGGAAATTGAGATTTCTAAAATAAGGGCTGGAAAAGCAACCCCCTCCATTTTGGAAGGTATTAATGTGGATTATTACGGAACGCCAACACCCATTAGCCAAGTCGCAAATATTCAAGTATTAGATGCCCGAACGATTAGTATACAACCTTGGGAAAAAAATATGTTAGCCCTAATTGAAAGAGCTATTATGGCTGCTAATATTGGCATTACACCTCAAAATGATGGAATTAATATAAGATTGTTTATGCCTCCTTTGACCGAAGAGCGTCGAAAAGAATTGTTTAAAAAAGCAGCTGCTGAAGGAGAGCATACCAAAATTGCCATTCGTAATATCAGAAGAGACCATATTGAGAAAGTGAAAAAATTACAAAAAGAAGGAACTAGTGAAGACATTTGTAAAGGTGCCGAAGAAGAAATTCAAGCTTTAACTGATAAGCAAATTGCTTTGGTTGAAAAACACCTTGAAGCGAAAGAAAAAGAAATTATGACGGTTTAATTTTTTTTGATTTCCAAAACTTGATTGGGTTTACATTCCCTTTGTTTACAATATAAACACCTAAAAGAATTAGCAACAAGGCAGCTATTTGTAACAAACTCAAGCTTTCTCCATCCAACAAACCCCATGCAACCGCTACAACAGGGATGCCATAGGTTACGAGTGATCCAAATAAAATACCTGCTTTTTTTACTAAATAATAAAATAATATCGTTGCAATTGAAGTGCCAACAATGCCAAGTAAACAACAAGCCAGTAAGGATTTGGTGACCAATGCATTAGTTACATTATTCAAAAAAAAACCCGTAAAATAAAGGACAATTCCACTTGGGATCATTAAAAAAGCAAAAGCGGTAGAAGCAATTGTCAAAGCGCCTAAATTTTGTAAATAGCGACCTACGATATTCACATTAATCCCATACAACAAAGTGGCAAGTAAAACCAATGCTGCAAAAGATAAATTGTGAAAACTTACATCCTTTCCTGCAGCCAGTAAAAAAATAAGTCCGACAAATCCAATCAACAAACCGAATATTTTAACATAATTAGTTTTCACTTTAAAAAAAAGGACACCTACAACGATAGTAAACATGGGAGTGAGTGAATTTAAAATGCCCGCTAATGAACTGTCAATTTGTGTTTCTGCAACACAAAACAAAAATGCGGGTATAAAATTTCCTAAGACGCCCGAAAATAAAACGAGGCCTATTTTTTTTGCAGGTATTTTAACGATTGTTTTAAAGGCAAATGGCAGTAAAACGAAGCCGGCGGATAGCATTCTCAAGGAAGCTACTTGGTAAGGGGTATAGGCTTTTAACCCTTCTTTCATGAGGATAAAAGAACTTCCCCATACAAAAGATAATATGGTAAATACAAGCCAATTTGCCCACTTAGCTTTCATTGTAAAAAAATTTTTTCAAAGATGCTCCATTTTTAACTAAAAGTGGATAAAAATTAAAGTATTTATATAGAATGTAATTAGGTTTCCTTTTCTTTGTAACTTATGAGTCAGCATGTAAATTATTCGATAAAAGTAGATCAATTTGAAGGTCCATTTGATTTACTATTGTTTTTTATTGAGCGGGATGAAATGGATATTTACAATATTCAAATCACTAAAATTATCAATGATTTTTTGGATTTTATTCATCAGCAAGACAAGCTTAACATTGAATTAAGCAGTGAGTTCATTCTGTTTGTCTCAACCCTTATGCGGATAAAAGCAAAATTATTATTGCCCAGAAAAGAGATTGATGATCAAGGAAATGAAATTGACCCAAGACAAGAACTAATTGATAAAATATTAGAGTATAAAAAGTTCAAAGAAGCTGCTGTTCAAATGGCCGATTTAGAAGCTACTAGAATGTTGATGATGAAGCGCGGAAATATTCATAAAGAAATGTCAATGGTTGGGGAAGAGGCTGCCGAAGGAACAGAATTGCAAACGGTTACTTTGTTTAAATTAATGAAGTCATTTGAAAAAGTAATGCTTCGCTTGCAAGACCGGCAGCTTAAGCCTGTTCATACAGTCGTTAGGTATAACTATACCATGGAAGGAAGTAGGCAACATTTACTTGATTTAGTTGCATTTGAAAAAACGGTATCTTTTGAAAAGGTATTTGATATTTGTGAAGATAGGGTACACGCTTTATTTTTGTTTTTATCCATCTTAGAATTAGCACAACAGAAATACATGAAATTGTTGGTAGGCGAAGGAAGAAATAATTTTATCATCGAATGGAATGAAAACAGAGCAGAAGATATTGATGTTAGCTTAAACTAATTATGGAAAGATTATGCTTCTGTAAGTATCGATTTTCCCATCATCGTTTTAACAGCCAATGCAATTGCATTGGCATCGAATTGACACTCCTTATGCAATTCCTTCAGGCTACCATGTTCAACGATCACATCAGGTATGCCTAATAGTTTAATTTGGCTTTGGTATCCATTCAAATTCATGAATTCTAAAACGGCAGTTCCCATACCTCCTACGATTGTACCATCTTCTACTGTGACTATTTTTTTGAAATTTTGAAACACTTCGTGTAACATTTCTTCGTCTAAAGGCTTTACAAAACGGAGATCATAGTGCGCAGGGTCAATGCCCTCGGCCCTTAAATTGCGAATGGCAGTTTGAGCAAAATTACCTGGATGTCCAAATGAAACGATCGCTATCTCATGACCCTCTTTTAATTTTCTTCCTTTGCCAATGGGTAATTTTTCATAAGGCTTTTTCCAATCTACCATAACACCTTCACCACGCGGATAACGAATAACAAAAGGTAAATTAATTTCAGGTAGTTGTGCTGTAAATAGTAAATTTCTTAATTCTTGTTCATTCATGGGTGCAGCGATAATCATATTGGGGATGCACCTAAAAAAAGCAATGTCATAACAACCATGATGCGTTGGGCCATCTTCACCAACCAGTCCAGCTCGATCCAAGCAAAAAACAACAGGTAATTTTTGAAGGGCAACATCATGAATGACTTGATCAAAAGCCCTTTGCATAAATGAACTGTAAATATTACAAAACACTTTCATTCCTTGTGTGGCCAAGCCTGCGCTTAGGGTTACTGCGTGTTGTTCACAAATACCCACATCAAAAGCACGATGTGGCATGGCTTCCATCATAAATTTTAAGGATGATCCACTTGGCATTGCAGGAGTGACACCCATGATGAGTGGATTTTTTTCAGCTAAATCTAATAAGGTGTAGCCGAATATATCTTGGTATTTAGGAGGCTGAGGGGTATCAATTTGTTTTTTAACAATTTCGCCTGTTACTTTATCAAAAAGGCCGGGGGCATGCCATTTTGTTTGGTCTTTTTCAGCCAGCGCAAATCCCTTCCCTTTGATAGTAACAATGTGTAAAATTTTTGGTCCAGGTATTTCCCTTAGGTCTGTTAAGGTGTCAACCAATTTGGTAATATTATGGCCATCAATGGGCCCAAAATAACGCAATTTCAACGCTTCGAATAAATTGCTGCTTTTGGATACCACTCCTTTTAGTCCTGCTTCAACTTTAGAAGCCATTTCTCTGGTAAAATGACTGCCAACGGGCAATTTTCCCATTAGTTGCCACAATTCATCTCTAAACTTATTATAAGTAGGTGAGGTACTAATATCTGTTAAGTATTCTTTTAAAGCACCCACATTGGGGTCAATACTCATACAATTGTCATTCAAAATAATCAGGATATCACTATCTGCAACACCAGCATGATTCATCGCTTCGAAAGCCATTCCAGCTGTCATGGAACCGTCTCCAATGATGGCAACTGATTTTCTATTCTCCCCTTTGTATTTTGCAGCCATCGACATTCCTAACGCTGCGGAAATGGAGGTGGAAGAATGGCCTACCCCAAAAGTGTCATAAGGACTTTCCGTTCTTTTCGGAAACCCACTCATTCCTTTATATTTTCTGTTGGTAACAAAATAATCCCTTCTTCCTGTCAATATTTTATGGCCGTAGGCTTGATGCCCAACATCCCAAACCAATTGGTCATAGGGTGTATTATACACATAGTGTAAGGCTACGCTTAGTTCAACAACACCTAAACTTGAAGCAAAATGTCCCCCTTGTACGCTAACTACGTCAATAATATATTGTCGCAATTCGTCACACACTTGGTGTAACTTGTCCCTTGACAATTTTTTAAGGTCATTAGGTGAATCAATCTTACTCAATAAGGGTCCAGCCTCAAAGTGCATGTGCAATAGTTATGTTGTAAAAGTAAGTTAATAACACAAATAATGCTTAAAAGTTTAGCCAAAATTAGCCTACCTCCTTTTATTGATAAATATTGCCTTTAAAAATTTTAGGACCTCCAAAAGCCAAAGGATTGTTTTAAATTTGATTCTTATGAAAAAGCTACCTTTTTTTTATTGGATTTGTCAAATAGTGGGTTGGGTTAGCTACGCTTTAACCATTATTTTGTTTGCATATGTACTTGAAAAACAGCTAAGTGTTGTTTTTATAGAAAGAATTTTAGTGAGTGTTTTATTAGGCATTCTTTTTACACATTTACTCAGAAAAACATTAATTAGAAACAATTTAAAACCACCCGCCCCCGCCAAATATTGGTGGAAAACTTTTGTGCTTGTCTTGTTTTTCTCTTTTTCATTTAGTTTGATTTCCAGTTCCTTAATCGAAATTTTTAGACTTTTCGATCCAGGAAGAGAATCCATTAAGGCAGGAAACAATGCTTTTATTTTCTCAATAAAAGAAATCATTAAAAATTGGAATGGGGAACGTTTACTAAGGCGATTGTTGTTTAGCTTGATTTTAGATACCCCCATTTTTTTTGTTTGGATTTCCATCTATATCTTATGGCATTATATTGAATTCACAAATAAGGAAGAAATAAAAAAAGTAAAATTAGAAACCCTTATTAAAGAACTAGAGTTAAAGACCATCAAATCACAAATAAATCCTCATTTTATTTTTAATGCTTTAAATAGCATTCGAGCATTGGTTGATGAGGATCCAAATCGTGCAAGACAGGCTATTACAGAGCTGAGTAATATTTTAAGGAGTAGTGTTCAAACGGATAAAGTAGAAATTACTAGTTTTGAAAAAGAATTAGCCATTGTAAAAGATTATTTAGCACTCGAATACATACGTTTTGCAGATCGACTCAAAATTATATATGAAATTGAACCTGAAAGTTTACAATTTCAATTTCCTCCAATGATGCTTCAGACATTGGTTGAAAATGCAATAAAACATGGGCTTAGCAAACATCCTGGAGATTGCATCATAAAAATTGTAGCCAAAGCAGGTCCTCAAAAGCAAACCATTGAAGTAATCAATTCAGGAATATTACAATTTGCAGACCATGATGGGTTTGGTTTACAAAGCACTAAAGAAAGATTAAAAATTTTATACGGAGGGGATGCCTTATTTGATATTTATCAACTGTCGTCCAATCAAGTTGCTGCCAAATTAGAAATACCCTATCCATCCGCTTTAAATAAAAATTAAGTTATGTCCATAATCCCTGTGAAAACAATTATTGTAGACGATGAAAGATTGGCTAGGAATGAATTAAAAAAGCTCTTAACACTACATCCTGAAATTCAAGTGGTGGATGAAGCGAATAATGTGGACGAAGCGATTGAAAAAATTGATATTCAACACCCCGATTTGGTTTTTTTAGATATTCAAATGCCAGGTAAAACAGGGTTTGACTTATTGTTAGCCATAGAAAAGGCGCCTAAAGTAATTTTCACCACCGCTTACGATGAATTTGCTTTAAAAGCATTTGAGGTGAACGCCTTGGATTATTTATTAAAGCCTATTGACCCCAAAAGACTTGCAGACGCCCTTACTAAATTGCAATTAGAAATTGAATTAGCACAAGCAAATTTAATGGGAATCCAACGGGGTCCTCTTGCCGAAATGGATCAAGTATTTGTAAAAGATGGCGAAAAATGTTGGTTTGTTAAGTTAGGGGATATTAGGTTATTTGAAAGTGTCGGAAATTATGCTAAAGTATATTTTGCAACGAATAAACCACTCATCTTAAAATCCTTGAATGCCTTAGAGGAACGTTTGGATGAACGGGTATTTTTCAGGGCAAATCGAAAACACATTATCAACCTACATTGGATTGAAAAAATTGAGCCTTATTTTAACGGTGGATTGTTAGTTGAACTTAAAGGGGGAGAAAAAATTGAAATAAGCCGAAGACAAACTGTCAAATTCAAAGAAATGATGAGTTTTTAGTTCATGCTTCGCACCCAACAAAACTATTTATTGAAACTGTGAATAACTTGCGCCATTTCCTTAATCAAGGAAGGATCTTTTTCAACCGCATTACCAACTACGATAATATCGGCACCTGCTATGCAGTTTTCTTTGGCTTTTTCAACAGTGGTTATGCCTCCCCCAACAATGAGTGGGATGGTAGTAAATTTTGCCACTGCTTGAATCATTGCAGTAGAGATTGGACGAAGTGCGCCACTTCCTGCATCCATATAAATCAATTTCAATCCTAACATTTCCCCTGCCATAGCGGTGCAAATAGCAATATCATTTTTAGTAGCAGGAATCGGATGGGTGTTGGATATATAGGATACCGTTGTTGGCATCCCACCGTCAACCAACATATAACCTACAGGAATAATTTCTAATCCACTTTGTTTTACAAAAGGGGCACTAATTACGTGTTGTCCTATTAACAATTCTGGATTGCGTCCTGAAATTAAAGAAAGGTAAAGCAAAGCGTCTGCTTTAGGGGTAATTTGGTCTGGAGAACCAGGAAATAAAATGACGGGAATCGTACATATTTCTTTAATGGTAGCCACCACTTGCTCTAAGGTATCCGTAACGACCAAACTTCCTCCAACAAAAAAGTAGTCAACCTGCGAGGACACAGCAATTTCGATGGTTGAGTGTAATGTGTTTTGATCTAATTTATCAGGATCAATTAATACTGCAAAAGCTTTATGTGCGCTGGTTTTTCCTTTGCTAATAAGTTGATATATCTGCTTGTTCATGGTGAATCCTGATTAAGATTTCATTTATAGGAACCCAAAAATATCATATTTAAAGTAATGTCTACTCAACAATCAGATTATATTACAAAAAAATCGGTTAAATAAAGATTTTTTTTCTCAAGAAACTAACATCTAATGGGGATAAATCATCAAATTCAATAGCATTAAGTACTTGCACATTATTCACATCAATTTTCCACAGCTGTTGATATTTACGGAAAGGAAGTATGGAAAGAGTGGGATATTTTCGTATACCCATCTAAGTTTCCAAAAAACTTAATGGGCAACATATCGAATACCCAAAAAATTGAACCCGACCATGGCCAACCCAAAAACAAAAACCACCGCGAAAAAAGGTTTAGAATTTTCTCGCCGCTTTACAAAAGACAATGTGTCTCCCTACGATCAATTTGATTATGATTATCGTGATAGCGTAATCAAAAATCCAAATGGAGAAAAAGTGTTTGAAATGACAAATGTAGAAGTTCCAAAACAATGGAGCCAAATTGCTACCGACATTTTAGCACAAAAATATTTCAGAAAAGCTGGGGTTCCACAAGCCGATGGGTCATTGGGTAGAGAAACTTCTGTGAAGCAAGTAGCACATCGTATGGCTAATTGTTGGAGAGTATGGGGTGAGCGTTATGGTTATTTTGCCACAACAAATGATGCACAAGTATTTTACGAAGAATTAGTGTATAGTATTTTAAACCAAGCTTGTGTGCCTAACTCGCCACAATGGTTTAATACAGGTTTACATGAAAGCTACGGGATTACGGGAGGAGCACAAGGTCACTATTATGTAGATCCAATTGATAAGCTATTGAAAAGATCAACAAGTGCTTATGAGCGTCCGCAACCACATGCTTGTTTTATTTTAAGTGTGAAGGACGATTTAGTGAACGAGGGTGGTATTATGGATTTGTGGACAAGAGAAGCAAGAATTTTTAAATATGGTTCAGGGGTAGGAACAAATTTCTCTCAAATTAGAGGAGCGAATGAAAAATTATCTGGTGGTGGTTCATCAAGTGGTTTAATGAGCTTTTTGAAAATTGGTGATCGTGCAGCAGGTGCGATCAAATCAGGCGGTACAACACGTCGTGCTGCTAAAATGGTTTGTTTGGATTTAGACCATCCAGAAGTGTTAGAATTCATTAACTGGAAAGTACAGGAAGAGGATAAAGTGGCTGCCTTAGTTGCTGCTGGTTATGATAATGGTTATGAAGGAGAAGCGTATGCAACGGTTTCAGGTCAAAACTCAAATAACTCAGTGCGTATCCCAAATAGTTTCTTTAAAGCCTTGGCTGAAAATGGAAACTGGGAATTAAAAGCAAGAACAGATGGCCGTGTGATGAAATCTATTCCTGCAAGAGAAGTGTGGGCGCAAATTGCGAACGCAGCTTGGCGTTGTGCAGATCCAGGTACACAATATGATACGACCATTAACGAGTGGCACACTTGTCCAAAAGGCGGGCGTATCAATGCATCTAACCCATGTTCTGAATACATGTTCTTGGACAATACTGCTTGTAACTTGGCTTCTATCAACTTAAGAAAATTCTTTAACGAATCAGATAACTCATTTGATGTTGAAGGGTTTGAATATACAACAAGATTATGGCAGACTGTGTTGGAAGTATCCATTTTAATGGCGCAGTTCCCTTCTAAAGAAGTGGCTCAATTATCCTATGATTACAGAACAACAGGTTTAGGTTTTGCGAATCTCGGTTCTATGTTAATGGTGAGCGGAATTCCCTATGATAGCGAACAAGCGCGTGGTATTGCAGGTGCTATTACAGCGATCATGACAGGTATTGCATACAAAACATCTGCTGAAATGGCGAGCTTCTTAGGTGCTTTTGATAGGTATGAAGAAAACAAAGAAAACATGTTACGTGTTATGCGTAACCACCGTGCAGCAGCATATGATGCTGATGCCTATGTTGGTATTGAAATTAAGCCTCAAGGAATCAAAGCGCAATACACACCTGATTATTTATTGAAAGCTGCTACCAAAGCTTGGGATGATGCAGTACAATTAGGAGAAAAATATGGTTACAGAAATGCACAAACAACGGTAATCGCTCCAACAGGAACCATTGGTTTGGTAATGGATTGCGATACGACAGGTGTTGAACCAGATTTCGCTTTGGTGAAATTTAAAAAATTATCTGGTGGTGGATACTTCAAAATCATCAACCAATCTGTACCTCAAGCTTTAAAGAACTTAGGGTATACGCAAGCACAAAATGATGCGATCGTAAACTTTGCGGTGGGTCATGCAAGCTTCACGAATGCGCCATATATTAACGATGCAGCATTACTTGCGAAAGGATTTACACAAGAAGAAGTAACTAAATTAAACAACGCAGCTAAATCTGCATTCGAAATTGGATTCATCTTTAACCGTTTCACTTTAGGGGATGCATGTTTAACAAGGTTAGGATTTAAAGAAGAAGTGTTTGCAGACTGGAGCTTTAATTTATTAGAAGCATTAGGATTTACCGAAGATCAAATTGATGCTGCGAACGACTATGTTTGCGGTACCATGACGGTAGAAGGTGCGCCAGACTTAAATCCAGCACACTTACCTGTATTTGATTGTGCGAACAAAAATGGTAAAAAAGGAGTAAGATATATTCACGCGCATGGTCACATTCGAATGATGGCTGCTTGTCAACCCTTCTTATCGGGTGCGATTTCAAAAACAATCAACCTTCCAAACGAAGCAACAGTGGAAGAAATTGCAGACTGTTATTTAATGAGTTGGGAATTAGGTTTAAAAGCAAATGCTTTATACCGTGATGGTTCTAAATTAAGCCAACCGCTATCTACAAAATCAGATAAGAAAAAGAAAACAGAAGAAGAAGCGAATACAAATGATACAACTGATGCAACAGAAAAAGTAGAAGCAGGTTCTCAATTAGTTGACCTAAGCAACTTAACTGTTGATGAGTTATTGGAAGAAGTACAAAAGCGAATGACGACTTCAACTGATACGGTATTAAAGCGTCAATTGTCACGCATTGTTGAGCGCAAATCCTTACCAGCTAAGCGTCGTGGCTTTACACAAAAAGCAAGAATTGGGGGGCAAGTATTGTTTTTAAGAACTGGTGAATACAATGATGGAACTATCGGAGAGTTATTTATCGACTTAGCAAAAGAAGGATCAACCCTTCGTAGCTTAATGAACTGTTTCGCGATCTCCATTTCTGTTGGATTACAATATGGTGTTCCCTTAGAGGAGTTCGTTGATAAATTCGTATTCACTAAGTTTGAACCATCAGGTATGGTGGATCACCCAAATATTAAAACAACTACTTCTATTGTTGACTTTATATTCCGTGCATTAGCATATGAATATTTAGGAAGAACTGATTTAGTTCATGTTTTAGACAAACCAACTGTTGAAAACATGGGTGATGCAAACGATATTACATTGGTGGGAAAGCCAGAATTAAGCAGCATCCGCGTAACGGCACCAGCCGCAGCTACAGCACCTGTAGCAAAAGCAAATGTTGCCACAGCAGTTGCAGAAGGTGGTACTATGGATAATGTAACAGCTGCAGCAAAAAGCATGCAAAGCGATGCGCCAGCATGTAGCACTTGTGGACATATCACTATCCGAAGCGGTACTTGTTACAAATGCTTGAACTGTGGTACAAGCATGGGTTGTAGTTAAATTTATCGGCCCCTTCTTTGAAAAGTAGGGCCTCAAATTATAACCTCTTTTGATTTTTAAATGCCACCCGTTTATGGGGTGGCATTTTTTACTTTTGCACTTTTATCATCAAAAAAACATTCCTGTAAAATATTACAGCTCATTGATAAAATTCATTAAATTCATGCTTTAAATCTCATTAGATAAAACGATTGTACTATGTCAGATTTTCAAGTTAAAGTTGCACCTAAAAAATATGATGCTATCATTGTTGGATCAGGTGCTGGTGGGGGTATGGCCGCATATGTATTAGCAAAAGCTGGTCTCAAAGTATGTTTATTGGAAGCAGGTCCAGATTATGATCCCGCAAAAAATTCAGCACAATTAAAAAATCCTTGGGATTCACCACGTCGTGGTGCTAGTTCAAAGTTTCGACCTTTTGGAGAATTTGATGGATGTTATTGGGGTTGGGAAATTGATGGCGAACCCTATACCCAAACAAAAGGAGCTGATCACTTTGATTGGTGGAGAGCAAGAATGGTGGGTGGACGTACCAATCACTGGGGGCGTATATCACTTCGTTTTGGACCAAGAGATTTTAAAAGACATAGCATTGATGGTTTAGGTGATGACTGGCCAATTGGATACGAAGATGTAAAACCTTACTACGATAAAATCGATCGCTTAATTGGCGTTTATGGAACAAATGAAGGATTGGAGAATGATCCTGATGGTATTTTCTTACCTCCCCCAAAGCCACGTTTACACGAATTGATGTTTAAAAAAGCGGCTACTGGAATTAATATCCCTGTGATCCCTTCTCGTTTATCTATTTTAACTAAAAAAATTAATGACGAACGTGGGGCCTGTTTTTATTGCGGCCAATGTAACCGTTCATGTAAAGTATATGGCGACTTTTCTTCTTCTTCAGTATTGGTTCGTCCTGCTGTATTAACGGGCAATGTGGATTTAATTACAGGTGCTATGGCGCGTGAAGTGTTAACGGATAAAGAAGGAAAAGCAGTAGGTATTTCTTATGTAAACAAATCAGACAAACAAGAGTATCAAATAAATGCAAAAGTGGTTATCCTTGGTGCAAGTACTTGTGAAACGGCTCGTTTATTATTAAATTCAAAATCACAAAAACATCCAAATGGTTTAGCGAATAGTAGTGGTGTGGTAGGTCATTATTTGCACGATTCAACTGGCGCTGCATTAGGTGGAGTCATTCCAAACTTAATGGGCCGTAAGCGATATAATGAGGACGGAGTAGGTGGTATGCATGTGTATACACCATGGTGGTTAGACAATAAAAAATTAGACTTTCCACGCGGATACCATATTGAATACTGGGGTGGCATGAGCCAACCTAGTTATGGCTTTGGTATGGGTATGCAAGGATTAAATGGTAAGTTCCAAGTAAATGGAAAAACAAAAGAGGAAGGTGGGTATGGTAGTTCGTTAAAAGAGGATGTTCGTTTCTTTTATGGGGCAAGTGTAGGAATGGGAGGTCGTGGCGAAGCCGTTCCTCGTTTTGAAAACCATTGTAAGATTGATCCAGAGGTAGTAGATAAATATGGTATTCCTGTTTTAAAATTTGATTGTAAGAATTCTGAATATGAAATTAAACAAGCAAAGCATATGAAGGAAACCTTCCGTGAAATTATGCATGAAATGGGCGCGGTTATTACTTGGGGTGATTCGGATGATGCAAGCAATAATTACGGCTTATCGAATCCGGGAAATATTATTCACGAAGCAGGAACCGTTCGTATGGGTGCCGATAAAAAAACATCAGCATTAAACGCATGGGGTCAAGCACATGATTGTAAAAACTTATTCTGTGTAGACGGATCAGTATTTACATCACAAGCGGATAAAAATATTACCTGGACCATTTTAGCATTGTCCATGCGTACTTCAGAATATATTTTGGATCAGCTACAAAAACAAAATTTATAATTTTGTTTTTAAAATCATAAAATAAGTGAAACACTTGCTTACATTTTCAAAAGCAAGTGGTGCACGACCAAAAACAAAATTTATAATTTTGTTTTTAAAATCATAAAATAAGTGAAACACTTGCTTACATTTTCAAAAGCAAGTGGTGCACGACCAAAAACAAAATTTATAAATTAACATATTATGGATAGAAGAAGTTCCCTCAAAGCCATGTTTCTTGGAACAGTTTCTGCAGGTGTTTTTTTAGAAGCTTGTAAAAGTGAAAAAACAACCGTAGCGGCAGTTTCTGATGCTGACCGCATGCAGGAAGAGAAAGATTATTTAGTAAAAATAAATGCAGAGCCAAAGTTTTTTGATGAGCATGAAATGGCAACCATCACGGTTTTGGGTGATATCATAATGCCTAAGGACGAAACAAGTGGTTCAGCTTCTGAAGCAAAAGTGCCAGAGTTTATTGAGTTTATTGTAAAAGATATGCCTGAACATCAAATCCCGGTAAGAGGTGGTTTGAGGTGGTTGGATTTACATAGTTTTAATAAGCACGGTAAATCATTTGTGAGTTGCTCTCATGATCAACAAATAGGCATTGTAGATGAAATTGCTTATCCTAAAAAAGCAAAACCCGAAGTGGCACAAGGTGTTAGTTTTTTTAATAAAATGCGTGATTTAGTGACTACTGGTTTTTATACTTCTGAAATAGGGGTGAAGGATTTAGGTTATATGGGAAACCAACCTAACCAATGGAATGGTGTACCTGATGATGTTTTAAAACAACATGGCTTAGCATACACTGAAAAAGAATTAAAAGAGTGTATTAGCTATTAGTTATACTGAATTAAGCAATTGCACTTCCCGATGCTATGGTATCGGTAGGGTTTACAAAGTATAATTTACCTTGTGTATCCTCTGCCATTAAGATCATTCCCTTGCTTTCAATGCCGCGCATTTTACGAGGCGCTAAGTTGGCTACAATGGTTACTTGCTTCCCTACAATATCTTCTGGTTTAAAATGCATGGCAATACCAGACAAGATGGTCCTTTTTTCAAAGCCAAGGTCAACTAATAATGCTAATAATTTATCAGCTTTCTCCACTTTTTTGGCTTCAATGATGGTTCCAACACGCAAATCAATTTTACCAAAATCATCAAATACGATTTCTGGTTTCAAAGGAGTGATTCCTTTTTCATTTGCATCTTCAGTAGCAACTGTATTATTTGTGTTTTCCATTTTTGCTTTTTTTACTTCTGCGTTCGCTTTTAATGCTGCCAACTCTGCTGCGATTTCTTCGTCTTCAATTTTTCTAAATAATAATTCAGGTGGTCTCAATGTATAACCTACTTTTAACAAGTTAAAGTTGCCCGCATTTTCCCATTCCAACATTTTTGGAACCACTTTCATTAAGTGACACATTTTCTTTGCCGTGAATGGCAAGAAAGGATTAATTAGAATAGCAAGATTCGCTGTTAATTGTAAACAACCATGTATGCAATTGTCAATCTTAGCTTGCGCAGTAGGATCGGTATCTAAATTTTTTGCTAAAATCCATGGCTCTTTCTTTTGCATATACTGATTACCCAATCTTGCTAAGTTTACCACTTCAAATTGAGCTTCTCTAAATTTATATTGCTCTAATAAAGCAGTTACTTTTTCCTTGGTTTCTTTCACTGCTTTCTCGATACCTCTGAAACTATCAGACGCATGCGCGTCTTCTTCATCATCTAAAAATTCAATATGAATCTTTGGTACTTTGCTATTACAAAGCTTGTGCATTAACACCCAAGTCCTATTGACAAAATTTGCGAAGATGCTCACTAGTTCACCGTTTACAGCCTCTTGAAAACCTTTCCATGTAAATTCGCTGTCCTTGCTTTCTGGTGCAATAGCGTTTAAATAAAAACGTAAACAATCTGCTAAGGACTCGCCTCCGTTTTCTTTTTTAATCCATTTATGAATATAATCATCCATCTCAATACTCCAACCTCTAGAAGTACTCATTTTATCGCCTTCCAAATTCATGAACTCATTAGCTGGTACATTCTCAGGTAAAATATTGCCATGTAATTTTAACATGACTGGGAATATGATACAGTGAAATACAATATTATCCTTCCCAATAAAATGTACCAATTTTGTTTCAGGGTCATTCCAATAAGGCTCCCAATCTTGATTATTGTTGAGGGCCCATTGTTTGGTAGCACTAATGTATCCAATAGGTGCATCAAACCATACATATAAAACTTTACCTTCTCCTCCTGCCACGGGTACTTTTACACCCCAGTCCAAATCACGTGTTACGGCCCTAGGTTGTAATCCACCTTCAATCCAACTTTTACATTGACCTATCACTGCTGGCCGCCAATCATTACCATGCTCTTCTATCAACCATTGGCGTAAAAATTCCTCATGTCTGTTTAAAGGTAAATACCAATGCGAAGTTTCTTTTTTAATCGGTGCATTACCGCTTAAAGTACTTACAGGATTGATTAATTCTTCGGGACTCAAACTCTTACCACACTTTTCACATTGGTCGCCATACGCTTCGGCATGTCCACAATTAGGACATGTGCCTTTTATATAACGATCTGCTAAAAAAGTATTGGCTTGCGTATCAAAATATTGCTCGGTTGTTTTCGTTTCTAATTCACCACGGCTTTCTAAATCTTTAAAAAATTCACTAGCTGTTTCGTGGTGCAAAGGATCACTTGTTCTATGATAAATATCAAAAGAGATGCCTAGGTCTTTGAAATTCTGTTCTATGATTGGATGATACTTGTCAATAATGGCTTGTGCAGTGGTTCCTTCCTTGGTGGCTTGAATTGGTATAGCTGTACCATGTTCATCACTGCCACATACAAACACAACCTCTCTTTGTTGTGCTTTTAAATAACGTACATAAATATCAGCAGGTAAATAAGCACCCGCTAAATGACCAATATGCTTTAAACCATTGGCATAAGGTAGGGCAGCAGTAATCAAATATCTTTTAGGTGTCTTCATTGTTGCAAAAGTAATTAATATTGTGGTATGATTCAACCTCAAAAACTTCAACAAGGAGACTTAATTGGTATCGTTTGTCCAGCAGGATTTATTGCTAAAGACAAAGTACAAAAATGTGTTGAAACCATTATAGATTGGGGATATCAGGTAAAATTGGGTAATACAGTAGGTGCCAAATATTTTAATTTTGCCGGCACAGATGCCGAGCGCATTGCTGATTTACAGGAAATGATTGATGATAAAAATGTAAAAGCTATTTTATGTGCTAGGGGTGGTTACGGATTAAGTAGGATTATTGACAATTTGAATTTCAATTCTCTGAAAACTTTTCCTAAATGGATTATTGGGTTTAGTGATATAACCATTTTGCATGCTGCGCTGCAAAAAAATGAAATGATGAGTATACATGGTCCAATGGCTGCTGCTTTTGACAAAGGACCCGAAGGGGAAACTTATATACAATCACTACAAAACCTACTACAAGGCCAAAAAACTAGCTACCTTGTAACTAGCCATGTGTATAACAAATTAGGGTCAGTTACGGCACCTATCATAGGTGGAAACTTGTGTTTGATTGCGCATTTGATTGGATCTCATAATAGTTTGGAAACAGCAAATAAGTTGCTTTTTATAGAAGATATAGGAGAGCATCATTATAATTTGGATCGAATGTTAATTCAAATTAAAAAAGCAGGCATATTTGATACGCTAGCCGGCTTGATCATTGGTGGATTTACAATGATGAAAGACCCCAGTACTGATTTTGGCGCCACTGCCAATGAAATCATACATTCCTATGTTAAGGAATATACGTACCCCATTTGTTTTGAATTTCCAATTAGCCATGACACCCCAAACTATGCTATTGTGGAAGGAGGTATGTATGCCCTTTCTGTTCAGGAAAAAAGGGTAACACTGACTTTACAATAATGCTACATTGATATCAAGATACATATTTGTAGGCTGAAATGATAAGGACTAGGTGATATTGTGTTAAATTTGTACTAGTACCCTTAAAAATTAAATAAGTAATCGTGGTTTTTTTATTTAGAGATAGATCTGATATTAATTTACTTTTTTTAGTTATCCTAAGTGTTGCTTTGCATTTTCACATTTGGGTAAATCCGCCAATTGTGGTGGCTACGGCATCAGATGGTATTTTAGCTTATATTTTATTACATACCATAAAACAAATGCATCCCATTGCATTGATGTTTTTGTTTCAATTTATGATCTTAAGCCAAGCCATTCGGTTAAATTTATTGTTGAGTAATTTAAAAATGTTTCAGAAAACAACTTATTTACCAGCCTTCACGTATATATTGTTAACTGCTTTATTTCCGTATTGGGATGTAATCAGTTCAGGGTTGGTTGCTAATTTTTTAGTGATTTGGATTTTAGTTAAATTATTAAGATTGTATAATCAAAATCAAGCTAAAACCTTGGAGTTTACCATTGGCTTAATTTTAGGATGCTCCATTTTATTGTATGCACCCATGGCCATTCTAATTCCTGTTGTATTGTTTGCGATGGCGATTATTCGACCTTTTAAATTGGTTGAATGGCTTGTATTATTAATGGGCATTTTGTTGCCATTTTATTTTATGTTTACCTATATATTTTTAGTAGGGAAGCTGTCTGATTTCAGTTATTTCCTGCCGAGATTAGATTGGAAGAATCCATTTTTTACATTAGAACAAAGTGTACTATTGTCTTTGATTTTAATAGGCTTACAATTTTTTTTAGGGTTATTTTACTGGCAAACACAACAAGCAAGGTTTATTATTCAGGTCAGAAAATATTGGGGGGTATTGTTTTTGGTTTTAATATTGACCTTATTTCAACCAATTATTTTTTCTGCCCAGGCTTTATATACTTCAGCGATTGTATTGACACCCTTGGCATGTTTTATAAGTTTTGGCTTTTCGGTGCCTAAAAATTTATTGATGCCCAATATCCTTTTTTGGTCTTCGGTAGCCCTTATTGTGTATAACCACTTACCTTAAGTGAAGAATTTAACAAACCTTTTTTGGTTGATTTTGGTAACTTTGGCTTTCAAATGAATACTAATTTGTAAATTAAAGTAAATGAAATTTGGTGTAGTTGTTTTTCCGGGATCAAATTGTGACAGAGATATGCAAGATGCATTGGAAACAGATTTAAATGCATCGGTAGAAATGCTTTGGCATAAGGATAATGATTTAGCTCATTTTAACAAGGAAGATTGTATTATTTTGCCTGGTGGCTTTTCTTATGGTGATTATTTACGTTGTGGTGCCATTGCAAAATTCAGTCCAATGATGCAGGCTGTGGTAGCATTTGCCAATGCCGGAGGTAAGGTATTAGGCGTATGTAATGGATTTCAAATTTTATGCGAAAGCAGTTTATTGCCTGGCGCCTTATTGCAAAATGAAAATCAACAATTTATTTGTAAGAATGTGTATATCACTTCTAATGAAGGGGCCTTAAAAATTCCTATTGCACATGGAGAAGGAAGGTATTATGCAGATGCTTCCACTTTAGCACAACTTGAAAACAACAATCAAATTTTATTTCGTTATTGTGATGCACAAGGAAAAGTGGGAGGGGCTGCCAATCCCAATGGCTCCCTAAATGATATTGCTGGTATTTGTAATCAAAATCGGAATGTGTTTGGTATGATGCCACATCCTGAAAGAGCCACCAATAGCGCATTAAACAATATAGACGGCATGAAAGTTTTTGAAATATTAGGCTTGTATAAATAAATTTTTGATTAAATAAGATGAATATGAAAAAAGTGATTGTAATTTGTTTGGCTATTTTTTTAGCAATAAATGTGAACGCGCAAAAATTAAATCCTGTAAAATGGACTTTTGAAGCAGTAAAAAAATCAGATAAACAATATGATCTTATTTTTACTGCCAATGTAGCAGCACCTTGGCATATATATTCTCAGTTTGTTAAAAAAGGTCCTGTACCAACCAGCATAATGTTTAAAAAAAATGCACTTGTTCAATTGAAAGGTGCTGCTAAAGAAATAGGAAAACTAGAAAAACATTTTGATAAAAATTTTGGCGCTGAAATTGCTTATTTCAGCAATAAAGTACAGTTTATTCAAGCCATAAATTTAAAAGTAGCAAGTAAAACAAGTATTGCAGGTGAAGTTGAATATATGGTATGTAATGATGAGCGTTGCTTGCCACCAACTAAAATTCCATTTGAAGTAGCTATTCAGTAATTGTTGATTCATTTTGTAAATACAATATTTTGAATAAAATAATTTCTTTTTTTGCGTCATTGTTGTTGTTAATGATGCAATTATCTGTTTCTGCCCAAACTGATAGTTTGGTAAAAGTAACTGCTACAGCAACCCCCATAAATGACAGTATGTACACTTTGCAATATCATGTACAAGTGAAAGAGGGTTGGAACTTATATGGTACCACAAAACCTGTTGAACCCAATGGTGATCTCGTTACGATGGGTCCTTTACCTAGCATCAAACTAGAAACTGCAAAATGGGTGGGAGAAGTACAGTTTTCTGCCGTTGGGGAAAAACAAAAGGACATACTTTTTCAATCTGCCATCATACTACCTAATAGCGTTGATGTAACGGCGAAAATTGTTATAAAAGGTTTTCAACCCGACTCTTTAAAAACATTTTTAGAGTTACAAATCTCAAAGGGTAACACTTTTTATGAAAAAGAAATCCCAGTATCCATCTTTTTAACAAATGGTAAAAAAGTAAAGGGTGTTCAAATTTTATTACCTACAACAGCCACCTCACCACCAGCAGGAGCTTGTGGCGAAGCTGCGCATGATCGTAAAAAATCAAGTAGTTGGACCGTTTTTATATTAGGTTTTTTAGGAGGATTCATTGCCTTAATTACACCTTGTGTATTTCCAATGATACCTGTGACTGTTTCTTTTTTTACAAAGCGATCAAAATCAAGAAAGCAAGGCATTGTGAATGGACTTTTATATGGATTGAGCATTTTTTTCATTTATGTTTTAGCAAGCGTTCCTTTTCACTTACTAGGAAATATACAACCAGAAATTTTCAATAGTATTTCAACAAGTCCTGTTTTGAACGTAATCTTTTTTGTTATTTTTATCTTTTTCTCTATTTCTTTTTTTGGCTATTTTGAAATCACTTTACCTAGTGGAATCGCAAGTAAAGCTGATTCAAAAAGTGGTTTAGGAAGTTTAGGGGGTATCTTTTTCATGGCAATCACATTGGCCATTGTTTCGTTTTCTTGTACGGGGCCTATATTGGGTACTTTATTGGTTGGCTCTTTGCAGGGAGGTGCATGGGCATTAACATTGGGTATGGCAGGTTTTGGTTTTGCATTAGCACTGCCCTTTTCTTTGTTTGCCATCTTCCCGCAATGGTTGCAAACCATCCCTAAATCCGGGGGTTGGTTGGATACAGTTAAAAAAATATTAGCCTTTCTGGAAGTCGCCTTGGCCTTCAAATTTTTGTCTAATGCCGACCTTGTTCAACATTGGGGATTGTTAAAACGAGAAGTATTTTTAGGAATATGGGCACTTATAGCAGTAGCGTTGGCACTCTATCTTTGGGGTAAAATACATTTTCCACATGATCATAAGGGGGCAAAAATTTCGGTAGGTAGAAAAATTGGGGGTGCAATCGCAGTTGCTTTTTCAGCAATTTTAGTGTTAGGTATTTTTCCGAAAAATGCTGAGTACATTAAATTTTTAAGTGGATTCCCTCCACCAAATCACTATAGTTTGTTTGCTAATACAAATGATGAAAATTTGGGTGTACATGCAAATGTGGTTAATGATTACCAAAAAGCCTTAACCTTGTCAAAGGAGCAACACAAACCCATTTTAATTGATTTTACGGGGTGGGCTTGTGTGAACTGTCGTAAAATGGAAGAAAATGTATGGACCGATCCTGCTGTATCCAATTACATGAAAGACAATTTTATTTTGGTTTCTTTGTATGTGGACGACAAAGCCTTATTACCTGTAGATCAAAGATTTAAATACATAACGAAAGTCGGCATCCCAAAAGACATAAATACAGTTGGTGATTTATGGGCAACTTTTCAGGCAGAAAACTTTAACCAAGTTACGCAACCATTATATGTTGTGATAAGCCCTGATCAGCTATTACTATCAAATCCAATAGGCTATACACCTAACATACAGGAGTATTTAAAGTGGTTGCAATGTAATGTTGCAAAGGGTAAATAATTAAAGGCTCATTCCTCGCTCGTTCATCATCTTTCTCAAGTTGATCAAACCATAACGCATTCTTCCCAAAGCAGTGTTAATGCTACAGTTGGTCATTTGTGCAATTTCTTTAAAACTCAAATTTGCATAGTGTCTTAATACAATAATTTCTCTTTGTTCTTCTGGTAACAAGTCAACTAATTCTTGAATATCTCGGTGTGTTTGGGCGCGCGTCATTTTATAATCAGCAGGATGATCAGTATGCTTAATAATTTCAAATAAGTCTTGATCATCGCTTGTTTTAATCGTAGGGGTACGCTTTACTTTTCTAAAATGATCTACACAAAAATTATGTGCAATACGTAAAGCCCAAGGTAAAAATTTACCTTCATCATTGTATTTATTTTGCGTGAGGTTGTTGATTATTTTTATGAAAATATCTTGAATTAAATCTTCAGCTAAATAATTGTCTTTCACCATAAAATGAATAGTGTTAAAAATTCTTTCGTAGTGTCGATCAATTAAAGTGTCAAATGCACGGGTGTTTCCTTTCTGAAAAAGTTGGATTAACTCGTTGTCGGTTAGTTGTACGGCTTTGTTCATCTTTTGTTTTTTAAGGCATTCAAATAGTAAGTAAGGGTATACTTGGTTGGATTAGTAATGGAAAAATACCAACAATATCGATTCATTTTTCAATTGTTGAAAACGATTTTAGCTCCACGAGGATATCCACATTTCAATGAATCGTCCATTTTATAGGATATTGATATTTGAAAATCAAGACCGTTAAAAAAGAATATGCAATTTGGTACAACCAATTCAAATGTTATCTGTTATTTTGCTATATGGCTGCAAGTAAAAAAGATATAGATTCTATTGAAGTGATAGGGGCGAGGGTACATAATTTAAAAAATGTGTCTGTTTTGTTTCCCCGAGAAAAATTTATTGTGGTTACAGGTGTTTCAGGAAGTGGAAAGTCATCCTTAACCATTGACACCTTGTTTGCTGAAGGCCAAAGGCGTTATGCCGAGAGTTTATCATCCTATGCTCGCCAGTTTATGTCTCGTATGGGTAAGCCAGATGTGGATTATATCAAAGGGCTTTGTCCTGCTATTGCCATTGAGCAAAAAGTGACTACTAGAACACCCCGAAGCACTGTTGGAAGTATGACCGAGTTGTATGATTATTTAAAAGTGTTGTTTGCACGCATTGGGAAAACGTATTCGCCTATTAGTGGGCAAGAAGTAAAAAAACATGACGTTGAGGACGTATTATCATATATTCAAAAAAGTCAGTTGGGTGATAAAATAGTATTACTAATTCCATTTAAACAACAAGCCAAAAGAGATATAGCAGAGGAGTTGAATATATTAATGCAAAAAGGGTTTACCCGTATATATTTTAGAACTCCCAAAATGGAAGCTGAAATTGTAAGAATTGAAGATGCTTTAGAACTATCAAAAATTGCACTTGCTAAAAAAATAAAAGCACATGATGTATATGTACTCATTGATAGGATTATCGTAAAAGATTTTGATGAAGACGATATACATCGTTTAACGGATTCCATTGGCACAGCATTTTATGAAGGCGAGGGTATTTTGTGGGTAGAAAAAAACAATGAAACCTTACAAGACTTTAATAATAAGTTTAGTATAGATGGAATGGAGTTTGATGAGCCTACGCCTAATTTATTTTCCTTCAACAATCCATACGGAGCATGTCCAACCTGCGAAGGATATAGCCAGGTGTTGGGTATAGATGAAAATTTAGTAATTGCCAATCCTTTTTTATCAGTATATGATGGTGGTGTGGCCCCATGGAAAGGTGAAAAATTAAGCTGGTGGAAGGATCAATTTGTGAAGGAAGCCGGAAAAGTAGGTTTCCCCATTCATCAACCCATCAATCAATTGACAAAGGCACAGTACACGCAGCTTTGGAAAGGAACAGGAAAGGCCTTGGGCATTGACGATTTTTTCAAAGATGTAGAAGCGCATCTATACAAAGTGCAATTCAGGGTATTGTTAAGCAGATATCGTGGAAGAACAAATTGCCCTGAATGTAATGGATACCGTGTGCGCAAGGAAGCTTTGTATGTAAAAATTGCTGGCATGCATATTGGAGAATTATGTGCGATGCCGGTAAGAGAATTACAACAATGGTTTAAAGACTTGAAATTATCTGCACATGATGCAGAAATTGCAAAACGAATATTAACTGAAATTCAACAGCGCATACAAACCTTAATGGATGTGGGGTTAGGCTATTTAACATTAAGTAGATTGGCCAATAGTTTAAGTGGTGGTGAAAGTCAAAGGATCCAATTAACAAGATGTTTAGGAAGCAACTTAACCAACTCCTTATATATTTTAGATGAACCGAGTATTGGATTGCATTCAAGAGATACAGAAAGACTAATAACCGTTTTACAAAATTTAAGAAATTTAGGCAATACCGTAGTGGTAGTAGAGCATGATGAACAAATTATGCGCAAGGCTGATCATATTATTGACATGGGACCCCTTGCTGCGCACCAAGGCGGAGAAGTGGTGGCAGTGGGCAATGCAACCGCATTGATGAAAGATAAAAAAAGTTTAACGGGTAAATATTTAAAGGGTGAATTGTTTATTCCCATTCCGGCAAAAACAAGACCAACTAAATATTTTATAAAACTACTAGGTGCTTATTTGCATAATTTAAAAAATGTGGATGTTGATTTTCCTTTACAAAGTTTATGTGTTGTAAGTGGCGTGAGTGGAAGTGGTAAAACAACCTTGGTAAAAAAAGTATTGTATAATGCTTTATTAAAATCAAAACAACAACCCACTGAATTAGTAGGAGGCTATGCCGATATCAAAGGCGACTTACATTTAATTGACGCCATTGAAATGGTGGATCAAAACCCCATTGGTAAATCATCTCGAAGCAATCCAGTAACTTATATTAAGGCATACGATGCCATAAGGGATGTGTATTCAAAACAAGCGCTCTCCAAAATTCGTGGTTTCCTGCCCAAACATTTTTCTTTCAATGTGGATGGCGGCCGTTGCGATACTTGTAAGGGAGAAGGCGAACAATTGGTAGAGATGCAATTTTTAGCGGATGTGCATTTAACCTGCGAGGATTGTGGCGGCAAGCGATTTAAAGAATCAGTATTAGAAGTACATTATAAAGGCAAGAGTATTTATGATGTTTTGGAAATGAGTGTGGATGAAGCCATTGAATTTTTCAGCGAAGAAAAAAATATTGTTTTGGCAATAAGTCCGTTGCAAGAAGTAGGATTGGGTTATGTGAAATTGGGACAAAGCAGTAGCACTCTAAGTGGTGGTGAAGCGCAGCGTGTAAAACTAGCCAGCTTTTTAGGAAAAGGAAAAGCCAACCAAAAAATGTTATTCATATTTGATGAACCTACAACCGGCCTTCATTTTCATGATATCCATAAATTATTAAAAGCATTCAATGCTTTAATTGACCAAGGCCATTCCTTAATTGTAGTAGAACATAATACCGATATAATTAAAGCATCCGACTGGGTGATTGACATGGGCCCCGAAGCTGGAGACGCCGGTGGGACTGTTGTTTACGCAGGTGTTCCTAAGGGTTTGGCAAAATGCAAAGCCTCTCAAACTGGGAAATACTTAGCATAATTTCTATGTAACTTATTGAAAAACAAATACTTATAGCAAGTAAAATTGTTATTGCAAATAATTATGTCTTAAATTTATTGCAACTGAAAAATAGTTGCATAAATTTACATGACAAAGAAAGACAAACTACTAGAAAGATTCTTAAGTATTCCTAAGGATTTTACATTTGATGAGCTTACTACATTATTACTAAGTATGGGGTTTGAAATTGAAAATAAGGGCAAAACCTCTGGTTCAAGAGTTGCATTTGTTCATGTAAATTTCAATAAACACATCTTAATACATAAACCTCATCCAGGTAAAATAATTAACAGAGTTTACTTGAAAAATATAATAATTGATCTTACTCTAAAACAAATTTTATGAATAATACATTAAATTATAAAGGATTCTTCGCATCTGTTTCATTTGTTGAAGAAGATAATATCTTGTTCGGTAAAATAGAAGGAATTGATGATTTAATAATGTTTGAAGGTTCTTCTGTTACCGAATTAAAAGCGATGTTTAAAGAAGCAGTAGAAGACTATATAGAACTTTGCAAACAGACAAACAAACCATGCTTAAAAAGTTTTAAAGGAACTTTCAATGTCCGTGTAAAGCCTGAAATTCATCAAAGGGCTGCCATGATTGCTACAGCAAAGGGTATTAGCTTAAATCAATTTGTACAAAAAGCGATAGAAAGAGAGATTGAGGCTGCTTAGAAATAGCTTTTTAATTTGAAGCAATTTGCTCTTTTGTCCTTTCCTTTCCTATCTATCTCAACCTATCCGTGCTCTTTACCAATTGCTCGTCCTTGTAAATTTTAACCATAGCTAAAATTTGCAAAACAGGGATTAAGAACAATGCAGCTGAGGGAAGCGTAAATCCGCCACCTGAGTTGGCAATAACTACTTTGTAAATAAAGAATCCAATTAAAGCGGATAGTAAAAAGTTTACAATCACCACTTTCAATTGCAACATTCGATTGCCGTATAAAAAAATAGTGATAAAACTTAGGCAAGCACTAAATGCTAATGAAATTAGGGTCGTCAAATTATCACTGCCGCTGATTTCAAAAGGGGTGGGTGCTGGTGTATAATAAAAAGGCAAGCGCAATACCGTAAAGGCAGCTGCGCTAGCTAATAATAAGTATATGGATTGAATTCTTTGTATCATAGTATAAAGTTATGAAAATTTATTATCAAATAAAATAGCCCCTCCGATGGGAGAGGCTATAGACTTATATTAGTTCTTTAATAAATTAAGCGCCTAGCTCAGGGTACAATACAAATTGCTCCATGAATTTGTTAACTTCTTTCTTAGTTTCTGCTAAGATCGTTTCGTTATCGGCATTCATTAATACTTTATCAATGGAGTCAACTACAAAAGGGATATGGTTTTCATTCATTCCACGAGTTGTAATGGCAGCAACACCAAAACGAATACCTGAAGTTACAAATGCTGACTTATCATCGTAAGGCACCATGTTTTTATTAGCAGTAATATCGGCATGTCCTAAAACTTGTTCTGCTTTTTTACCACTGATATTTTTATTGCGTAAATCAATTAACATTAAATGATTTTCTGTACCACCACTGATAATTTCATATCCTTTCGCAACAAATGCAGCAGCCATTGTTTGTGCATTCTTTTGAACTTGCTTCGCATATACTGTGAAATCATCTGAAAGAATTTCACCAAATGCAATTGCTTTTGCAGCAATCACATGCTCCAATGGCCCACCTTGTGTACCAGGGAACACGGCCATGTCAATGACGTTGGACCATAGTCTTACATTACCTTTTACGTCTTTTAAGCCCAATGTGTTTTCACCATCTTTAGCCATCATAATCACACCACCACGCGGTCCACGTAAAGTTTTATGTGTAGTAGAAGTTACAAAATGACAATGATTAAATGGAGAACTTAATAATCCTTTGGCAATTAATCCTGCAGGGTGTGCAATATCTGCTAATACAAATGCACCTACTTCATCTGCTACTTTTCTAATTCTTGCATAGTCAATATCACGGCTATAAGCACTTGCTCCACAAATAATTAATTTTGGCTTATGTGCTCTTGCTTGACTTTCTAACATTTCATAGTCAATCAATCCAGTTTCTTTGACTACCCCATAAAAATGAGGCTTGTAAGTTTTACCTGAAAAGTTAACCGCACTTCCGTGTGTTAAGTGACCACCCATACTTAAATCCAATCCTAAAATCGCATCGCCTGGTTGTAAAATCGCTAACATCAATGCAGCATTTGCTTGTGCACCACTATGTGGTTGCACATTGGCATACTCTAATCCAAAAACTTCTTTTAAACGATCAATAGCCAATTGCTCTGTTTTATCTACAATTTCACATCCACCATAATATCTACGACCAGGATATCCTTCGGCATATTTATTGGTCATCACCCCACCCATTGCTTGCATAACTTGTAAGCTAGTAAAATTTTCAGAAGCAATTAACTCAATGCCACGACGTTGACGTTGTAATTCTTGATGGATTATGTCAAAAACAAGGGTATCTCTTTGCATAGTTGCTTTATTTAAATTGGCTAATGATTATGATTTATTGAAATATTGTGCAAAAATAATTAAAATAGACCATTACTAACAGTTATTTACTAATTTTAACCACCCCAAAATGTAAATTCATGAAGGCGATCATCCCCGTTGCAGGAGCCGGCACCAAATTGCGACCACACACATATACGCAACCGAAGGCCCTAATCCCCATTGCAGGTAAAACCATCTTAGGTTTTATTGTGGACCAATTAAGCGAAGTAGGCATTGAAGAGTATATATTTATTGTTGGCTATTTAGGTGAAAAAATTAAAGACTATGTTCAGCATACATATCCCCACTTACATACGCATTTTGTTTATCAGAATGACCGTCAGGGTACTGCACATGCGATTCAATTGACTCAGGAAATCGTAGGCTCCGACGAGGTATTTATTGCCTTAGGGGATACCATATGTGAATTTGACCTAAAAGAGGTAATGGCTAGCGAAACAAGTATGTTGGGGATTAAAAAGGTAGATGACCCAACACAATTTGGTGTAGTAGAATTAGATGAAACTGGCAAAGTATTACATGCAGTTGAAAAACCTTCTATTCCTAAAAGTAATAATGCTTTAGTAGGTTTATATAAAATTAAAGAGTCGCAAATTTTATTTGATTGCTTTTCTCAGTTGGTGATAGAAAATATTAAATCCCATGGAGAATACAATTTAACCGATGCGTTGGTGTGCATGATTAAAAAAGGAGTTGTATTTAATTCCTTTAAAGTGAAGCATTGGTATGATTGTGGTAAGAAAGAATCTTTGATGATTGCCAATGCAGTATTACTTAAAAAGACAGGCGGCTTAACCGTGAATCCTGCATTGTACGTGAATAGCATTATTATTCCTCCGGTAAGTATTGCCGACAATTGTGTGATTGAAAACTCTATTATTGGTCCACACGTCACGATAGGTAATAACACCACCATCAAAAGTTCGGTGGTGAAAGAAAGTATTATTGGTACCTATACTTCATTGGATGAAGTGGTTTTGGATAACTCTTTAATTGGCAGTGACGCCTCGGTAAAAGGCTTAAGTCGTACTTTAAATATTGGAGACAATACCGAAATTGATTTTGGTTAGTCCTTTTGTAAGTACATTGAATTGGCTTGTGCAACACAAGTCATCACTACATCATTAATACATACATGTTTTGGAACATTGGCTACATACCAAGCAGTGTCAGCGATGTCTTCGGCTTTTAATGGTGCATAGCCAGCATAAACAGCTGCTGCTTTATTGGCATCCCCTTTAAAACGAACCAATGAAAAATCTGTTTCAACAGCACCAGGGTGAATGGCGGTTACTTTAATTTTATAAGGCAATAAATCAATTCTTTGTGCTTTAGTAATGGCATCTACAGCATGTTTCGTTGCGCAATACACATTACCGTCTTTATACACTTCCTTGCCTGCCGTGCTACCAATGTTTATGATATGTCCTTGTTGTTTTATTAAATAAGGAAGGGCTGCTTTTGAAATATACAATAGCCCTTTTACATTGGTATCAATCATGGTTTCCCAATCTTCTAAATTGGCATCAAAAAAAGAGTCACGTCCTAATGCAAGCCCTGCATTGTTTACCAATAAATCAATGGCCTGCCATTCGGAAGGAAGATTACCCAAATTTTCAATCACCGCATTTTTATCCTGAACATCAAAAATTAAAGAAAGTGTTTTAATGCCAAATTGT